>PDWI01005325.1_pt1 | contig 16673 bp, 14 predicted proteins | sample 1430891 | NCBI WGS metagenome assembly PDWI01 (sample SAMN01162508, study PRJNA174530) | Oral metagenome, whole genome shotgun sequencing project. | biome: Marine environment; feature: Marine mammal; material: Swab sample of the gingival sulcus; isolation source: swab sample of gingival sulcus...
AAGCATTCCCAAAACAGTAATTTTTTGTTTCTTCATCTTTATTAAGTGCTTAAAATTTGGCTCAAAAATAAATATAATTCTATTGAAAAAATAAAATTTCATGCCGATTTTTTTGCACTTTTTTGCTTGCCGTAAGGAGTCCAAAAAACAATAAAATTCCGGTACAATACAAAAAATCAATCTCCCTACACCCTCTTCTCCAAGAGGGAATTTGCTATTTGCCAAAAGCCTTGCAATAACAAAGAACGCACACGATGCAAACACGGGCATTTTTTTCCGGCTTCGGGCTTCCGACTTTTGAAACTTCTATAAAGTTCGCTGTTTGGTTTTAATTTTGAAAAAGTCTCAAAATGCGGGCTAAATCCAACAACTCATTGGAATTTATCTTCTTTTTTTGCTTTTTCGCTGTTGTTCTTGCATTTTTTGCATATCCTCAATACGTTGCTGCCATTTTGATTTGGGTTTTACTTTTTTCTTATTGGAGTTAAGCTTTTTCAACAACTCTTCTTCATTGATCATACGACGAATAAGCAATGTTTGAATAATCGTAATCACACTCGACAAGAAATAGTAATAACTTAAACCGGCGGAATAGTCATTAAACCACAACAACATCATCACCGGCATCAAATACAACATCATATTCATACCCGGCAATTGTGCATTGCTCGCCGACATTTGGTTTTTATTAAGCAACTGACTGACTAACATAGCTCCCGCCATTAACAGAGCAAACAAACTGATATGATCGCCGTAGAAAGGAATGTCAAAACCGTTCGGGAAAGTCCAAATTGAATCATAAGAAGAGAGGTCGTCCGCCCATAAAAAGCTTTTTTGTCGCAGTTCGATAGATGCCGGGAAGAAGCGGAACATCGCCAACAAAAAGGGCATTTGCAACAACATAGGCAAACAACCGCCCATGGGATTCACCCCAACTTTTTTATAAAGAGCCATTGTTGCTTGTTGACGTTCCATTGCTTTTTCTTTCGGTATTTTTTTGTTGATTTCGTCAATTTGCGGTTTCAGCACACGCATTTTGGCTGAGGATGTATAAGACTTGTAGGTCAAAGGAAATAAAAGCAATTTTATCAGAAGCGTCATTATCAAGATAATAAGTCCCATATTATTCCCGAATAAATAGCCTAAGCCATTGAATAAAGGAATGATAAGGAATTGAGAAATCCACCTGAAAATTGACCAGCCAAGCGGAACCATGCGTTTTAAGTTCAAGCTTTCGCCGCTTTTGCCTTTTATTTTTCGCAAAATATCAAAATCATTCGGTCCAAAATAATATTCAAAACCGTAAGACGGGTCTCCGCCCTCATAAGGTATTGCTATCGTGGATTTAACATCTTTGATATATTTGTCAAAGGTTTTGTCTTTTTTATATTCCATTTCCGCAGCTGCAAAATAATCATCTGCTATCAAAACCGTTGAGAAAAAATGGTCTTTGTAGGCAATCCACTCCACTCGCGTATCAACAATTTCTTTTTTATCGTCTGAGGTTTCCGTAAGATATTGCACTTGGGCACCGGCAAAACGATAGTAAATTGTTGAATTTTGATTTTCCCAAGCTGCGCCTTTTTCCTGTTTTCGGATTTTTGAGTCCCAATTGATATCCAAATAACCGGTATTTACATTAAGGTCGGCATCCAAATTATGAAATTTAATATCAAAGTTCATTAAATAGCTTTCCGGTTCCAAACTGTAGATATAGTCTATATATTTGCCCGAACCGGCATTCAGGCGCAAAGTAACGCTTTGCTTCCTTTCGCTTGCATCATATAAAGTATCGCTGCCCGTATTAACAAAAAACAGGTCGTTTGTTTTGATGTCTTTATTTTTTGAATAAAAATTTAAGCCGAATTGATTGTCTGCATCATCAAAAAGCACTAAGGGCTTTTTGTCCCAAGTCTTAAACTCTTTCAGTTGAGCAAAATAGGGATAAGCACCTTTGGTGGCGATTTTTATTTTAATTTTTTGGTTTTCAAGGGTTACATATTCTTCTTTGCCTTGCGATGCCTCTGCAAAAATTCCGTATGCAGCTTTGTTTTTGTTGCGAACAGCAGCCGAATCGGATAAGGCAAGGGTATCGACTACGGTATTTGCAGCCTCTGCCTTTGCCGCCTCTCGAACTTTTGCTATCGAATCGCGTATTAATTGTTCGGCATCTGCCCGGCGAACAGAATCTCGAAACTGCTCTTGCCTTGCCAATTCTTCTTCTGAGGGTTGATTATATATTCCGTATCCGATTAACAGGGCAACGATTAATATTATTCCTATTACTTGATTTTTATCCATTGTTATAATTTCAATTATTTTGTACAGGCTGTTAGAAAGGCAATAAATAAAGGATGGGGTTTTAAGACGGTACTTTTGTATTCCGGATGAAATTGCACTGCCGTAAACCATTTATGCTCGGGAATTTCAAAGATTTCGACCAGCTCCGAATCCGGATTAATACCGGTGGCTTTCATTCCCGCCTCTTCAAATTGTTTTAAATATCTGTTATTAAACTCATAACGATGTCTATGCCTTTCTTGTATTTCTGCCATGCCATAAACATCCGACAATTTTGATTCTTTGCTCAACACACAACGATATGCTCCCAGTCGCATGGTTCCGCCCAGATTAATCACGCTTTTTTGTTCGTCCATTAAGTCTATAACCGGATGGGGCGTATTTTGATACATTTCGGTAGAATTTGCCTCTTTTAGATGCAATACGTTTCGGGCAAACTCAATAACGGCACTTTGTAATCCGAGACAAATTCCAAAAAACGGAATATTGTTTTCTCGCGCATACTTAACAGCAATCAGTTTGCCATCAATACCTCGATGCCCGAAACCGGGCGCAATAAGAATTCCGTCAAAAGATTTTAAGATTTCTTTGCTGTTTTTATCATTAATTTTTTCGGAATGAATAAAATGTATGTCGGGTTTAAGGTCGAGATGTGCGCCGGCATGAATAATTGCCTCATTTATAGATTTATACGCATCGGGCAATTCAACATATTTTCCGACAAGTGCAATTTTGACTTTTTTCTCGGCATATTTTATTTTTTCTACAACCGAACGCCACTCTGCCAAATCGGGCGTATTGCTTATTTTCAGATTAAATTTCTTTAAAACAACCTCATCCAACTTCTCTTTTTGCATCAATAAAGGCACTTCGTATATGGTTGAAACATCCCTTGCTTCAATTACCGCATTCATGCTTACATTACAGAATCGAGCAACTTTTTCTCTAACGGGCAATGTCAAAGGATGTTCCGAGCGCAATACAATAACGTCGGGCTGCACCCCGCTTTCCAGCATCTGCTTTACCGAGTGTTGTGTAGGCTTGGTTTTAAGCTCTTTGGCAGCAGACAAAAAAGGAACAAGCGTTAAATGAATAACAATTATATTGTCCCCAAGTTCCCATTTCAACTGGCGAATTGCCTCAATATAGGGATAAGATTCAATATCTCCGACAGTTCCGCCTATTTCCGTGAGAACAAAGTCGTATGCTTCATTCCCAAGCAGTTTTATACGCCGCTTTATTTCATCGGTTATATGCGGAATAATTTGCACGGTTTTTCCGAGATAATCGCCTTTGCGTTCTTTATCAATAACGGACTGATAAATTCGTCCGGTAGTTACATTATTGGCTTGCGAGGTGGTAATATCCGTAAAACGCTCGTAATGCCCCAAATCCAAGTCGGTTTCCGCACCGTCGTCGGTAACATAGCACTCGCCGTGTTCATAGGGGTTTAGCGTACCCGGATCAATATTGATATAGGGGTCGAGCTTCTGAATGGTTACCGAATAGCCGTGTTCTTGAAGCAACTTTGCCAATGATGATGATATGATGCCTTTGCCTAACGACGAAGTTACACCGCCGGTTATAAATATATATTTCGTATTTTTCAACAGTTAAACTTTTTAGTCTAAGGATTTATGTAATTGGTTCATTTTCTTTGTCAGCATTTCAACTTTCGCTTTTGCTTTAACAATTTTGTCTTTCACATTTTTCAGCAAGGATTCAGACTTGGCAGAACTTGAAAAGAAACCGATATTGTTTTCCCACACCTTAATGTCATCATTCAGTTTATCGATTTGATTCTGAATGCGCCCCATTTCCTTTTGAATTAAAAATTCGGCATCGGGCGATTGCTTTAAGGCTTCAATATCTTCTTCCAGTTTTATTTGCTCCAATTTTTCTTTGCTGATATTCAGTTTTTCATATTGCTCGTTGATTGCTTTATGAAATCGGTCATAAATTTCGTCTTTTTGGTCAAAAGGCACAAAACCGATTGCTATAAACTCATTTTGAAATTCTTTAAGTTTTTCCAAAACCTCATTTTGATTGTCGGAATGCTCAAAGTTCTCAATTTTTTCAATGATTTCTTTCTTCTTTACAAGGTTTTCTTTTTCGCTCGATTTTCGTTTTTTATAAAAATCTTTCTTGCGGTCAAAGAATGTATTGCAGGCTTTTCTAAAACGTTTCCAAATTTCATCGGATTTTTTGCCGGATACGGGACCTATTTTTTTCCACTCTGCTTGAATTTGTTTGTATATTTCGGATGTTTTTGACCACTCTTCCGAATCTTGCAAACTTTCTGCTCTGGTGCAAAGATCTAATTTCTTCTGATAATTATCTTCTCGGTCTTTTTCGCTTTCGGCATAAAATTCTCTAATTCTTTCAAAAAAGGAATCGCAGGCAGCTTTAAACTGAGCATAAATTTTATTATTGTACTCTTTCGGCACATAACCGATTTTTTTCCAGAGTTTTTGAATTTCGATAATATTGTCGGAAGCACTTTTCCACTCAACATGCGTGTTGTATTCTTTGGATGCCAACTCTTCGGCTTTTTGCACCAAAAACTGTTTTGATTCTAAGTTTTTGTTTTGTTGCTCCCTAATTTCGCGGATATATTCGGAATAGCTGTCGTTGATTTTTATGGTAGCAGCTTGGAAACGAGACCACAGTTCTTCTCGAACTTCATTGGCAACCGAACCGGTTTCTTTCCACTTCTTATGCAAAGTTTGAAGCTCTTTTTTGGCTTTGCTCAATTTTGTTTCAAGCAACAATTCTTCGGCTTTTTCGCACAATGCAATCTTTATTTCATAGTTTTTCTTAAAATCAAGTTCTCGAAGTTCTTTATTGACCTCAACATACTCATAAAATTTTTGAACATTTTTATTGTATTCGTCAAATAAAGCTTTTACTTCATTTTTAGGAACCAAACCGATGTCGTTCCATTTTTTTTGAAGATTTTTAAACCGGTTAAATATTTTTGTAAATGATTCGGGCTTGTTTACCAGCTCTTTTATTTCTTCAATTAAATTATATTTTAACTCAAGATTTTTCTTTTTCTCTTCCTCTAAGCGAACTTCAAAGGTTTCTTTTTTGTTCAAAAAGTTTTGATATAAAGAATGAAATTTAAGTTCTGTTTCATCTTTAACATATTCAAAATCTTCTTCTTTTCCTCCGTTGTTTAAGAAAGCCTCTTTCATTTCCAGTTTTCTTTTTTCAACCAATAAGTTGAAAGCGGCTTTTATATTTCTGAAAACTTTATTGAAAGATGCCTTATAGTCTTTGCTCAAATACGCATTCATCAATTCAATAAACTCTTCTTTGGTTTTGCCGGAATAATCTTCAACCGGCTCTTCTTCCTCTTCCTCCGCACTTTCTTCTGCCTGTTCAGGCTCCGCGTCCTGTCTTTCTTCTGCCTCCGGACTTGGCGCACTTTCTTCCATGAGCGTTTTTTCTTCCGACACTGCACTTTCTTCCGCAGCAACCTCTTCCTCCGGTGTTGCTTTTTCTTCAGCAAGCACTTCGGCATCTTGATTGCCGGTTGTTTCTTCCGGCTTCTCTAATTTATTATCTTCAAGCTCAGGCTTTTCTGTTTCAAGCACACTCGGTTCATTTTGCGGAACACTTGCCTCTTGCTCCTTAGCTTTATTTTTATTCTTTAACTCTTTAATTTTTTGATGAATTAAATCAGCTTGGCTTAATTCTTCTTTTCCTTTGGGTGAAGCAGAATTATTTTCATTAACATTAGCGGTTTTGTCAGACATGAGTATAAAGTTTAATTAATAGATTATTAAGAACATTTATCTTATTTTCACGCTGCAAAAATAATATTTTAAGCGAAAATTCATCAAAAAAAATCAGATTATTCCGATATTTCCGCAAAAAGTCCGGCGTATCAAGCCGAAAAGCTTAGAAGTATGTTTTAACCGCAAATTCAAATTGATTGATAAAAATTTTCTTGAAATTATAAATATTATTTTGTTCATAAAACAAGAGCATTGCTTTTTTATAATCAATAGAATTAACTGTTCTGAAAGACAAGGGGCAATGTTTTGCATTCATTAAAATAGCATTACTCACAATTCTTGCAGTCCTTTTATTTCCATCTGTAAATGGCTGAATATAAGAAATCAGCAAGAGAGCCAACAAAGATTTTTCAAATACATTATTTTTAGCATTTATCAAGTTGCAAGTATTTTGCAAAGCCTCTTTTATTTGAAACTCATTATCTAAGGGTTTGTAATTAGTACCCGATATTCCCACTCTTCTTTTTCGAATATTTCGTTCAATAGAAAGTTCTTTGCTTAGGATGCTGTGAATATCCTCAATTTTAGAAACTTGCAAAGGGTAAAGATAATCCGGATTGTCAAGAATAAAATCCAATGCCTCTTTATGATTTAGCAACATCACCGCTTCTTCTTTTGTTTTTCCGGCTGCCGTTTCCTTTTCTTTCAAGAGTCTTTCTGTTTCTAACAATGAATATGTATTACCCTCAATTTGAGACGACTTCCAGCTTAAATCAATAGCAAGACGTTCAAATTCTTTTTTATATCCGGCATTTGATAATTGCGAAATATTTTCTTCAAAAATTCTTTGCAACTCATTTAACTTTAACAACTCTTTATCTGTGAAGATATTGCTATCTGTAAGCGTTTCATTTATCAGCTTAAAGTCAAAGTTTTCTTTAATTTCTCTATCGTCAATTTCTTTTTTGTAATACGCATCAATATCAACAGCTTGAATTACTCTGTAAATGGGCGAAATAATATACTTCGTACTTCTCCCTTGTCCCGTAGTAGCAATATAATTTTCTGAAATTAATTTCGACAAAATACGTTTTAAAGTTGCATAACTTACAGGTATATAGGCGTTTTCGAGTATATATCTTGAGGATACTTCCCCCCTTTTTTCAATAAAATCAAGAATTTTCAGCTCTCTATCGTTCATTACAAAATATTTTCAGCTCACAAAAATAATATTTTCGGCGCATATTTCCACATTTTTGAGCCGAATTTAACACCCCAATGAGCCGCAAAGAAATAAATCCGAAATTCAAAACTTTTCCAAAAGTCTCGAAATACGGGTTAAAAAAGTTTTGTGTAATAATACAAACTGTCTTGCGAAACATCTGTTGAATGAAAAATTTGCATTAAATCATTTAAAATAATATCCGGTCGGACAACGCCCGACTCCATATAATCATTTCCGCCATATTCATTCAAACGCTTATTCCTGTTGAATATTTGCTTTATGCTTACGGGTTTAAATTGCTTCAATCGCTTATCCGAAGCAATAAGGCTTTCTATCGAATTTGCCTGTCCGGGATTAATCCATATATCGGCATTGCGCGCTTTCAAATAAACATCTTCAATATTTAAGGCATGCGTATGTTGTTCTTCCGTATCTTTCCAAATATAATCGCCGCCGGCATCTTTTATCAATTGTGCCATATTTGATTTTCCGCCGGGTATATACCAAGTTCCTTTCCACGGCATGTTTACCAGTATTTTAGGCTTGTTTGTAAGAGTGTCGGCAATTTTTTTCAATTGCAAATATTTTTTTTCTGTTTGAGAAAAAACCGTTTCCGCAATACGTTCTTTCTCAAAAAATGGCGCAAAGAACTTAATCCATTCGGCTTGTCCCAAAACCGAAGATTCTAAATATTCATTAATTTGAACAAGGGGAATATTATATTGTTTCAATTTGTTTACGGCAGGAGAAACCGCACCGTTTATGTTATATATAAAAACAATATCGGGTTTTATGCGTATAAGCAGTTCAAAGTCCAAAGAACTTTCATAACCCACATCCGGCAAATCGCCTTTATCAATGCGCGCTCTTAAAGCAGGATTGTAAATATACTTGCTTCCCGAAACGGCTTTCAGGGCTTGACTTTCGCCTAAGGCATCCAAAAAAGCAATATGCGTGGTTGATAAACAAACCACTTTTTGTACGGGAACTCGGATAATTTTTTTACCGCTTAAACTGTCCGGTATCGGCACATTGTGTTTCAACAAATAAATTTGATCTTTTTCTTGCCCCTTTACATCCAAAACAGACAGTTTTTGCATGTTTTCATATTTTTGAACAGAAAAAAGTTGTGCATATTTATGGGCTTTTTGCCTAAACTGCGTTGAATTATTTTTATCTTTGACATCGCTGCATGAGATAAAAAATACAGACAGCATTAATATAAACAGAGATAACTTTATGGAAAATCGATTATTCATTTTTTTATTTTTTATTGTTTTCAGTTTTTCATTTTGCAATAATAATCATTCCGACAATAAAAATGCGGATTCGGACTCGATTTTTATGAACAAAGACAGCTTAAGCGATTTAAAAAAATCGGACAGCCTTGAAAAAACAGAAAAGCAAATAGAACCGGTGCATTATAAGGACAGTGATATGGTAGATATTACCGAATTTTCCGAACATATTGTGTTGGATATACATTATGCAAGGAAAGACAATTTTCTAAATATGGTGTTGTATCCTTGTGCAAAATGCTTGTTGCGCTATGAAGTTTTGCAGGATTTGCTACTTGCAGAAGCCGAATTTGAAAGCATGGGTTTATTTTTAAAAGTATATGATTGCTACCGTCCTTTGCGTGTGCAAAAACTCATGTGGGAAAAAATCCCGAAACCCGGTTTGGTCGCAAATCCGGCAACAGGTTCACGCCACAACAGAGGCAGCGCCGTTGATGTGAGTTTGGTTGACAGCAAAGGCAAGGAACTTGATTTCGGCAGTTGTTTTGATGATTTCAGTGCAAAGGGCAAAACCTTTTATCCGAACTTGCCGGATACGGTTAAAAAAAACAGAATGTTGTTGCGAAGCATTATGCAAAAGCATAATTTTAAAGGTATAAACTCGGAATGGTGGCATTTTACGCATAATTGCGGGACAAAATATCCGGTCAGCGATGCAGAATTCAATTGCGATACTCTGTACTCTGTACGTCCCTAAATAAGGTTGACCGTTTTTTTTAAGTTATACATTCATTTAATATTTCTTTTTTAGACATCGGGCAATTCTGAACTTTTGAGAGGTCTTGATGAAGCCATTGTAGTGTCATTATTCTTCATTTATTAGCTTCCCGTTTTGCCATTCAACCCAAGTAATATAGTTACTCCAAGTCAGTTTGAAACTCAAAAAAGAAAAACTCCAATCCAACCAAGCTGAATTATTTTCATATTCAATTAATCCACCGATCAAGTACTTATTAGCTAATATCAGCTTATTTTGAAGAATCAACCAATTGTGAAATAAATCAATATCAAATTGAATTACTTTTGGCTTAAAAACTTTTTTATCCGGTATTCCCGAAAAATCTAATTTTAAATTCTCTTCAATGTAACCATAAAATATCAGTTCACATTTTCCTAAAATAATACCTTCTCCAATATTTTTCTCTGTATAGTTCTCTAGTTTAGCCCAATCTAAAACTAAAATTAATTTATCTTTTGTCTTATCTATTTTTTCAATAATAGAATCGTGAAGACTCAACCGGGTAATATTTTCGACAATTTCCTCTCTCATCTTGGCAATGTACTACAAAATTATATACACATGCAAAGATACAATTTAAAAAGTGAATCATTCACCATTTCGCATTCATAATAAAAGGCAAAATTGTGTCGATAAAATATTGTTCTTGTTCTATATGCAAAAGATGCCCGCAGTCCGGAATGACTTTAATTATTGCTCGGGGCAGTTTTTCCTGTATGTATCTTTTCTCAACATCGGTATAATAGGGCGAATTTGCGCCAAAGACAAAGAGCATATTAGTTTCTTGAAGTGCTTTGTTTGGGCTAATTTCTTTTCTTAACTCGTCCAAATTTTCGTATAAAACCGGGATGTTTATTTTCCAGCCGTATCCTTTATCTTGTTTTTTTATGTTTTTTAAAGCTGTTTGTATAAAAAAATTATCTTTCAGTTGCTCTTTTATGTATACTGATAACTCACGGCGATTTGCAAACCCGTTTAAATCTATTTTCATTAAGGTTTTCAAAAAATGCCGATGAAAAAAATTTTTGTCCGAAGATGCGGCATAAAAGGGGTATGCGCTCGGAGAAATATCCACAATAATGAGTTTTGCTACTTTTTCCGGAAAATGTCGAGCAAATTCCAAACAGGCTTTTCCGCCCATTGAATGTCCGACTAGAACTGTTTTGTCTATTTTATGTTCGTTTAAGAAATTTGCTATATCCGAACTCATTGCCCTATATGTATGCCTTTTGTCATGCGGCGAATTTCCGTGATTACGCATATCTAAAAGATGCACCTTGAAATGTATCGCCATTTTCTTTGCAAAAGACAGCCAATTATCCGACATGCCGAATAAACCGTGTACTACCGTTATTGTTTCTCCGTTTCCGAATGTTCTGTAGAATAGTTTCATTATTTGATTGAAAAATGTATGCAATAATATAAACTAAGGACGATTTTAATTTAATAAAAGCACAGTTTTTTTATTATTTATTTTAAATCATTACCTTTGAATTTTAATTGAAAAAATAATTAACATTATGATAAGAAAAATCTTTTTATTTACGGCACTTTTTATATTATTATCTGTCCCCGCACTTCGTGCCCATGAGGGGATGTGGATACCGATGTTGCTGAAAAAATATACAATCAGCGACATGCAAAAGCACGGTTTTAAACTGACTGCGGAAGATATATACAGCATAAACAAAGCCAGCATGAAAGATGCGGTTATGATATTCGGAGGCGGTTGCACCGGCGAGTTAATATCCGACAGAGGTTTGCTTATAACCAATCATCATTGCGGATTTTCGAGCATTCAGTCGCACAGCTCTTTGGAACATGATTATTTAACCGACGGTTTTTGGGCAATGAGCGACCAAGAGGAATTGCCGAACGAGGGTTTAAGCGTAACTTTTCTGGTTCGAATGGAAGATGTTACCAAACGCGTTTTAAAAGGTGTTACGGACAAAATGAGCGAAGAAGACCGAAAAAATCTTATTGAAAAACATATTAAGGAAATTTCCGAAGAAACCGGCGCCGGCAACAGCTATAAAATAACGATAAAACCCTTTTTCTACGGAAATCAATATTTTATGTTTGTGGAAAATGTATTTAAAGATGTTCGTTTGGTGGGTGCACCGCCCTCGGCAATAGGCAAATTCGGCGGCGACACGGATAATTGGATGTGGCCCCGACATACGGGCGATTTTTCTTTATTCCGCATTTATGCCGATAAAAATAATCAGCCTGCCGAATACTCGGAAGATAATGTACCTTACAAACCAATAAAGCATTTTCCCGTTTCCTTAAAAGGTGTTAAGAAAAATGATTTCACGCTTGTCTTCGGCTATCCGGGAAGAACCGAAGAATATCTTACTTCTTATGCAACGGATATGATACAAAATAAAATCAATCCCCAACGTATTAAGGTGCGACAAAGCATTATTGATATTATGTCTGCCGATATGGAGAACGACCCGGCAATCAGAATTAAATACGCATCGAAATATGCGCGTGTATCAAATGCCTGGAAAAAATGGATTGGCGAAAACAAAGGCTTAAAACGCCTGAATGCCGTATCCGTGAAAGAAGCAAGCGAAAAGCAACTTACAAAATGGATTGAAGCCGATAAAGAGCGAAAAAACAAATACGGTAAGGTATTGCCCGATTATAAAAAAATATACGAATTATATGCTCCTTATAAATTGGCGCAAGAATATTTCTTTGAAGCAATATGGGCAATGGAAAGCGTCAGGTTTTCGTCTGCCATAGCAAACTTCCTGCGTAAAGGCAAAGATTTTACGCAAAAAGATACAGACCGCATAAAAAAATATGCCGCTAAGTTTTTTAAAGATTACAACAAAGAAACCGATATTAAAATTTTTAAGAAACTGCTTCATTTATACTATAACAATGTGGACAGCCAATTTTATCCGGAAATTTTTAATGCTACCGACTCCTTAAATCATTTTGATATTAGTACGGATGCTTCCCTTAATGCCTTTGTTGATACCTATTTTAAGAAAACATTTTATTTAGACAAAGAAAAGTTCAATGATTTTCTGGAAAAATATACTTCGGGAAACGCAAATGAGGAAAGGGTGAAAAATACGCCGGCTTATACTTTCTTTAATGATTTTGTAAAGGTTTATTATACCAAAATATTGGTGAATACCGACAAGTATCAAAACCAACTTGATGTATTAAACCGACAGTACATGAAAGCTTTGATGGAAGCAAATAAAGATAAGAATTTTTATCCCGATGCAAATTTCACCTTGCGGGTTGCCTATGGAAATGTTGATGATTATGAACCCCGAGACGGTGTTGCCTATGAGTATTTTACCACCTTAGACGGCGTTATGGAAAAAGACAATCCGGATATCTACGATTATAAAGTTCCTGCAAGATTAAAAGAATTGTATGAGAAAAAAGACTACGGACAATATGCCGAAAACGGTAAAATGCACGTTTGTTTTATTGCATCAAATCACACTACCGGAGGAAATTCCGGCAGTCCGGTCTTGAATGCAAACGGCGAGTTAATCGGAGTAAACTTTGACCGCAACTGGGAAGGAACAATGAGCGATATTATGTATGACCCGGAAATGTGTCGAAATATCAGTTTGGATATTCGATATGCTTTGTTTATCATAGATAAATTTGCCGGCAATAAACGCCTCATAGACGAAATGACTCTTATAAAATAATCGTTTAGACTAATTTTGTAAATTAAATACAATGTTGATTACAAAAAATACAAAATTCTCGGAAATTATATTTAAGAATTATCATTTAATACCGATTATTTCTCGTTTCGGAATTAATTTCGGTTTTGGCGATAAGTCTGTTGAGCAAGTTTGCACACAATATAATATCCAAACAGATTTTTTTATTGAAATAGTGAATACGTTTAAAGATAAGAAAGATAAATCATCTTATGAGGGTTTAAAAAACATGCCTTTATCTTTAACGGTTAACTATTTATTAAAATCACACCATTATTATAATAAGGTAAAACTCCCGAATATCGAACGTTTAATTGAACGTTTGGAGTGGAGCGGAGAAAATGCCGAAACCAATAAAAGTGTGTTGAAAAAATTTTTCAGCCAGTATTTAAAAGAGCTTAAAGAGCATACCGGCTATGAGGAACGAGAAATTTACCCCTATGTTTTAGAATTGGAACGGAACTATAATGCTCCTTCTGCAAATGCGGCATTTATGCAAAAAATGGAACGGAAATCCATAAACGATTATGCCGATACGCACGATGCCATAAATCCGGCTTTATTAGACCTGAAAAATATTATTATTAAGTATCTGCAACCCTCAAACAACAAAGAATTGACGGAAACGATACTTACAGAAGTATTTAAGTTAGAGGAAGATATGAATGACCACACAAAATTGGAAGACCATGTTGTTATTCCGGTGGCGATTATGATGGAAAATGAACTTAAAAAACGAAGTTAATGACACGCAAACTATCATTTGTTGTTGTAGAGAAATCGTATATTATACGTTCGGGATTGTTTCAAATTTTAGATAATTTTTCCGAGATGGAGAGTTTTACGGAATTTGAAAATCTTGATACGATGGAAAAAGATATTGATTATGAAAATACCGACGTGTTGATTATTAATGCGAAATTAGTTGACACTGCTCCGGAGATAATTCTTGAAATACGAAAAAAATACGAAAATATAAAACTGGTTGTGTTGGCAGGGACAAGACGAGCCGGTGAAAAATTCCCGAATTTTGACTTGAAGATTTCCGTGGATGAAGAAAAAATTATTCTTGCAAATAAATTTCGGAAATTAATTAAGAGTATCCAGCCTTCGGACAGCAGTTCCGGCTCGGATGAACTGTCGGAAAGAGAAGCGGATATTGTAAAACAAATTGCATTGGGAAAAACCAATAAAGAAATTGCGGAAATTTTATTTATCAGCCCGCATACGGTTATCACACATCGAAAAAACATTACCGGAAAATTGGGTATAAAAACCGTTTCCGGTTTAACGGCTTTTGCCATTTTAAACAATTTAATAAAAATTGACGATGCCGTATAGATAACCGGCAAACTTCTAATAACCAATTATTTTATATGCGAGCAGCTATTTTCGGAAAAAGTTTCAATGATGAATTTAAGGACTCTTTAACTCATTTTTTTGAGTTATTGACCAAGCAAAATGTCGAGCTTGTGGTTTATGCGCCCTATCTTAAATTTATCAAAGAACATTGTCCGGAATTTGCGTTCTCTTGTTCGGTTTTTAGTCGTCCGTTCAAGCAGGATAATTTGCCGGATATTGTTTTCAGTTTGGGCGGCGACGGTACTTTTTTAGATGCGGTTTCTTTTGTGCGAGACAAGGAAATTCCCATTGCCGGAATTAATGTCGGGCGTTTGGGTTTTTTGGCAAATATCTCAAAAGAAGATATGCCCGCTGCATTAAAGGCAATATTTGAAAAACACTATAAAATTGAAGAACGTACTTTATTGGAAGTAAACACCCAAAAACACTATTTTAAGGATTTTAATTTTGCCCTCAATGAGCTTACGGTTTTAAAGCGAGATTCCGGCTCCATGATTACCATAAAGGTTTTTGTGAATGGCGAGTTTCTGAGCAACTACTGGGCTGACGGACTGATACTTTCCACCCCTACCGGCTCTACGGCTTATTCGCTAAGTCTGGGAGGACCTATTGTGGTGCCGGGTTCCGACAATTTTATCATCACGCCCATTGCTCCGCATAATCTCACGGTGCGCCCCATTGTTATTCCGAATAATTATGATATTACGATTAAAGTAACCGGCAGAGCCGAGAATTATTTGCTTTCGATAGATTCGCAGTCCGTTGTTGTTGAAAGTGATACGGAGATAAGCGTAAAAGCGGCAGATTTTAAAGTGAAAACCATACGAATTGAGGGAAATACCTTTTTTGAAAACATTCGCGAAAAATTAATGTGGGGTTTTGACCGAAGAAATTAAGCCGTATTTCGAGGAATTGACCATTGATTTATTAGAAGCCAAAAGAAAACCGCAAAGGACACAAAATTTCGCAAAGAGCGCAATTGCAAACCCCTCTTGGAGAAGAGGGTGTAAGGAGATTGATTTTTTGCGATACAATATTCGACACAAGCAAGTACGCAAAATAAACGTACAAACACTTGCTTAATGCGGAAATTATACGTACATTTGTAAAAAATAATCGTATGGCAACTAAAAAATTAGAAATAAAAAAAGCTCGCTTTGACACCCGCCTTTCAATAGAACAAAAAGAACTTTTTGAAAAAGCCGCGAGATTAGGCGGCTACAGAAATTTAACAGATTTTGTAGTAATGGCAGTTCAAGAAAAAGCGAAAGAAATTATACTTGAAAAAGAACGCATCATTGCTTCACAAAAAGATAGCGAAGTCTTTTTCAATGCCCTTATGCACCCAAAAGCCCCCAATAAAGCACTTATTAAGGCTGCAAATGAATTTCAATCTCTTTTTGCGTCATGAACCAAATATCGGAACCATTAAATTCAAAACATAAAAAAGTCGGTTTTTCTTGCGGCAAAGAAACATTAGATTATTACATTCAAAAGCAAGCAAATCAAGATATTAAACGAAAACTTTCGGCTTGTTTTGTCATTAAAGATACCGAAAGTAATTTTATAAAAGGCTATTACACACTATCAAGTAATTCTATTCCTGCTGAATTTATTCCGGATGAAATAAGAAAAAAGCTACCGCCGTCTTACAAAAACATTCCGGTAACTTTACTTGGTCGATTAGCCTTAGACCAAAGATTTCAAGGGCAAGGAATAGGCAAACTAATTTTAATAGATGCCTTAAAAAGAACTTATGAAACATCAAAAAATGTTGCTTCATTTGCAGTAATTGTTGACCCCATAGATAAAGATGCCGAAAATTTTTATAAAAAGTATGGATTTATAAAACTGCCGGATACCGGAAAAATGTTTTTACCGATGAAAACAATCAGCCGGTTATTTGAATAAAATTTGACTGCCGGCTGAACAAAACACTCATTTAAGCCGGCATATAAGCGAAGAACACTCGTGTATTGCGCAATAGCACTTTCAGGACACCTCTTTATATTCAATAATTTACCAAATTTACTTACCTGAATAACTGCCATATATTTCTAATATCAGCAGAAATATAGCAATAAAAAATCACAAAAAACATTTTCTTGAAATTGATTATAAAACGCTTATAATATTTGTATTATATAGATAATATGCTTACTTTTGCGTATATACTAACGTTGCCACACATTTAATAAAAACTGAACTCAAATTGAAAAAAGACTACATTTTTAAATCAGAAAGACTTGGATTTCGCAATTGGACTGAAAGCGATTTAACCGAATTAGCGAAACT
>PDWI01005326.1_pt1 | contig 16671 bp, 17 predicted proteins | sample 1430891 | NCBI WGS metagenome assembly PDWI01 (sample SAMN01162508, study PRJNA174530) | Oral metagenome, whole genome shotgun sequencing project. | biome: Marine environment; feature: Marine mammal; material: Swab sample of the gingival sulcus; isolation source: swab sample of gingival sulcus...
CCTGATAAGAAAACACAACTTATCCCCTAGGTTTATTTATGCTTGTTTTCACTAGTTTCTTATAATCCGTCCTATCCTTATCCGTCATATTTTCACCTGTATAACATAATAAATATGTACTTACACTAACTACATATGTACCCTATACTAATATAATAAAACATCAATAGGCGATATAATTGTACTACTAAAATAGAATTGTTCCTTCAGCATATGGAATTGTTTAAACTGATTATAATATAAGTATATTCTATTTGATATTAGTATGAGTTTAACATAATAACAGTACTGATAAAATAATATCTACCCATCTATATTCTACGACATATAGTATGAAAATGTCCACCATTAATAATGTTTCTAATACTATTCTCACATAAAAGAAAACTGACCTTTATAAGTTAACATCTCATAAAGATCAGTTCATAAATTTATTTTTACTATATTAGCAAACTTTTCCATCCAGCGAAATATATCCTGCCTTTGATAAGACTTCACTGGCACGAGTTTGATTTGCCTCACTTACCATAATAATAGGTCCTGTACAACCCATACCACTTTCAGCATATATTCCATTTTTCCATAAAACTTGTACCGCATCATCTAAATCCATAATATCAATGCCCGATATAGCACCTGTAACAACCTCTTTATTTGGCATAACGACATTTGTCGATGATGAGTCCTCTTTTGATTTTTGAGATATGCTAGATAGTATATCATTGTATCCTGAATTTTTAGCTATCTCAAATTCTGCTTTGCTAACTTCAGCCAGCTGCCCTCTTGATAAGTCATATGCATAATGTATGGCATTGGCAACCACTGGCACACCAGAAGCTCTTGATAATATTAGGATATTTCTATCATAGCCCTCGCCAATACCAGCTCCATAGCCAAATCCAGACGCTTCATAGTTTCCGCCTGTTGAATACGCTGAAAACATCTTCATCAGAATATTTCCAGTAAGACTGTCAGTCACCATCACATCCACACTGCCCATAAGCAAGTCATTGCCACGCATAACGGCTCCACCATCGGCTCTAGCAGACTCCCCGATATTGATATCATATCCATTTTGTTGGATCTGTCGAAGAGCTCTTTCCACGGCTCTAGCATTGTCGACATTTAGTATGCCCACACTAGGATTTTTAACACCACTGGCTTTAGCAGCGATAATGCCATAGATAGAATTTTTAATCATCGCCTCCGTCCTAGAGGTATCCGATACACCTGTAGTAGTAGCTATAAACATATTTTTTCCAGTAGCAGGCGTGATCACCTTACCAACAGTTGAAACGCCAATAGGGAAACTATAATGCATGGTAACGCAGGCATCTAATTCCCCTGCATCTAACATTTTTTCCATAATATCATGCGCCTGTTGTTCAGAATCTGCCTCTACTACAGGAAGATGCGTATCGACCTTTTTACCGATTAACACAATGTCATGAACACCCTCTGAAAAAGCTCTCTCAGCACCTTGTACCATGTTTTCAACACCGTGTTCACTTCCTAAAGTGGTAAGTCCTATTCTTATTTTTTTTCCAAAATTTCCAGTTTCAATCCCATCTGCCACCTCATTAAAAGATTGAGCTAACATCTGTTTTAATAATTTATTATTTGACATAGCACACCTCTATTCAGAGAGCAGATTTTCTGCCACCTTACGCATACTTTCAGCGATTAACTTTCTTATATCCTCATCCGATACATTTTTAACATCGCCACTAAGTCCTTCATTTCTTTCAATCATAACAGATACACCATCAAACAGATTGGTCATTCTGCCTAGGAATAAAGAGCCTTTACCGATTATCATCGCACGGTTTAGATTTCCAGTTGTTAAATCATCAATCGCAAATCCTAAATACGGAACACCAGAAGGGATATGTCCCTGTGTTGGCGCCCAACCAGCCATACCAACATTTTGAACAAACTCAGCTAACTGACTTCGCTCTAGTTCCCCTCTTTTAACGCCAATAGCACCAATCATCTTATAATTGGCTTCTGGAACATTGCCCGCTCCAGCAGGTTTTGTAATATCAGGATTTTGCATTTCCACAGAGAACTTATCGACATCCGTTATTTTAAGACCTGCTTTATCAAGTGGTGCCGTTACTAGCGAATTGATAACAGCCTGTGGCGACGATCCTGTACCAACCGTATGTCTACCGACAAAATCCGTTATGATGACTGGATTTACACCATCGTTTTTACTGATGAGTACCGCAAATCCTCCGAGTACATCTTCTAATATCGGCAATTCTTTTTTAACATGATCCTTACCATTCATGCCAAGTTTTGCAGTCGCACCGCCCGCTACTAAAACGACATTGTTATATGTTCCAGCCTTTACTAAAGATGCCGCTTGAATCAGTCCATGAACAGGAGCTGCACAGAATCCTCTCACATCCGAACCCGTTGCATTAACAGCTCCAACCATCTCTGCAATGGATTTGGCAAAGTTTCCGCCACCACGCTGATTCATATCACCGCAGGCTTCCTCCGAACACTCTATTACATAATCAATATCTTCTACATCGATATCATTATTGGCTATCAAATTCTTAAATGCAACGATGCCAGAAGCCTTCACAACTAGATTTTCAAACATCACATGTGCATTTAAGTTAGGGTCTACATCATGCGCTTTTTTCACACAACCCACTAAAACGCCATCATGATAAATAGGCTCTGCATGTTCCTTATTTACCAAATCTTCTATGGCTGTTATTTCCACGCCACCTACTAATTTATTTAACTCATCTTCTGTAGCAAGTTTATGTTCTGAATAAACAGTTTTTACCTTTTTTAAAAATCCCTCTTCAACTCTAACTAAATCAAACACATCCGCTATTTTAAGCATGCCAATAAATTCTATTTGAGGCATAATTTCACCAAATCGACCAAATCGACTGGCACCCTCAACATTTTTTCCAACCCATGGCATTTCAATATTTGCAAGCTCATCTGGCGTCATATTGCCAATATATGTTTGATTTGGTGCATAATTTACCACTTCATCAAATGTACGTAGATGCTCTGGCAATTTTTTTAAATAATCAGACTCTGGATTTGTTAACTTCTCCGTGGTCTGAGTTGTTCCATTATGCAGTATCATATCTTGTGTATGCACGAGAATGTAACCTGCGGCTTTTATAACTGCATTATTCATAGCCCTTCTCCTTATTCATTGCCCATAGTTAGAAAAATCCATTGGTAAAAAGTAAATATACCATACCGCAGGATTTTTCTAGAATCTTTAAAATAATATTAGATTACCCTTCAAAAACAGTCTGCTCTTCAACAGGTGTTTCGAGTGCTTTAAGTGCTTTTTCAACAAGCTTTCGTCGAAGCTTTTTCTCCTCTGTTTCCACAAGTGCTGGATTACCAAGAGGATGTGGAATAGCAATAGCAGGTACGATTCTATTTGCTCCAACAGTTAGAGAAATAGGTACTACCGTACAAATATGAACCACAGGAATACCAGTGGATTCAATAGCCTTGACCATCGTTGCACCGCAACGAGTACAAGTGCCTCATGTAGATGTTAAAATAACAGCATCTACACCATCTGCTACCAAATCTTTAGCAATGCTTGTAGCATATGCCTTGGAATTATTAACCGATGTTCCATTTCCAACCGTTGCATAGAAATATTTATATAACTTACCAATGCGTCCTTCTTTTTCTAAATCTCTAAGAACATCCACTGGCAGAACTCTATCGGCATCCTTATTACAATACACAGGGTCATATCCACCATGAGCTGTTTCATAGGTAGCTTCTGTTAAATCCATCACGCCTTCAATATCGTATTTACCATACTTAGAAGCAGATGATGATTCGATATGATCTGGATTGGTCTTTGGCACTACACCACCAGAAGTTACCAGCGCAATCGTCGCCTTGGACATATCCTTAATCGCTTGTCCTGCTGGAACATTATCAAACACAGGCATTGGATATTCTGTTACAAATTCCTCTCCCTTTAGTTTTGCCACTAGCATATCAACAGCACGTTCAGCACCTATTTTTTCTTCAAACACATTCACTCTAAGACCACGAGCATGATATCCCTCTTCATCAGGAGTACCGATTTTTTCATTTTTAGCCAGTTTAATGGCAAATTTACCAAGCGCTGGCACAGCTTTTCTCATCGTTGCAGCAGAATTTCCAGTCTTGATAATATATAAATCTTTACGATACATATCAACACCTGGATTCTCCTCATACATCGCTGTAACTACTGGAATATTCAATTCATCTTCAATATGCTTACAGATAGTGGCACAAGCAGTTCCGTATCGTCCTGCATTAAATGCAGGTCCTGCTATAAACATATCTGGTTCAAACTTTTTAACCATTTCTAAAATATCAGATTTGGCTTCTTCTAAATTTTCATTAAAATAGGAATCACCGCATATTACCGTTCCAACAATCTGCAGTTCATCGCCAAAGACCTTTTGCAGTGCCATACCTGGCCCTACTACTCCCTCTTTGGACTCTGGTTTTATATCAGCCTTTTCTTCTCCGCCAATACCGGCGAAAAATTGGTTGATATAATGTACAACTTTTATGCTCATCTATACTCACCTACCTTCTCTTAAACGGGTAAATTCATAGTTTCAAGCTACTATTAATCTCACTCCACGAGTGTGTCAATTCCTATCAACAATTGATAGTTCATTCTTTTATTTGAGATGCGACCCGCATCCCTTTTGCAATGTTCTTTAAATCTTAATCGAGTTTTTTTAGTTGTTTGATTGTTTTTATTTTTACTATTTTTTATTAATCGGTTCTAATCGACCGTAATCGCCCTATAGATATTTGCAAAATTCCTTGCGAATACCTGACATTTCTGAAACGATTTCTTCTACATCTAACACCATTTCCATCATGCCTAATTGCTCTTCATATACATCAGCATCAACCGCTGACTTAAATTCTGGCTCAAGAGCGTGATACGACGCTAAACCAAGAGCGACATTAGCTAGTGAACCCGCATAAGTTGGATCGCCAGCTGATACCGTTTCAGCAGCAAGACCTGCTGATTCAGCTTCTGCAGCGCCAAAGATAACAACCACGTTCTCAGCGCCATGTTCTTCCGTTAAAGTTTTTACTCGATTTTGATTTTCTAGATCCATTGCTCCAGCAGCCGTTCAGACAAAGCACTCTGTTGCAGAATAAACAACTGTTGCAGTAGGTTCTGTTTTTACACATTCTTCAATCGCCTGACCTGGAATACCATCTCGGTCGCCGATTATGATGACTTTTTTATCCTTTAAAACGCTCATCATAACTCCTTTTTATACTTAGTTAATTTCCAACATTAAAACATTCTAGCAGTAAGTTTATTAAACCCTAATTCATTCGTCGCACCAGTGATAACTTGAATTTCAGCCTCAATGCTTCCATCTTCTTTTAGCGAGCCATCAAATCCACCAGCTATTTTATCACTGTAATCAAGCATGCCAATTACCTTATCCATAGGAGGAAGCGTAATCAACTCATTGGCATTTCCACCCGTTATCACCGCATCAGCAGACGGATCCGCATCAGCAAGCGACTGCGATGCACCATCTCTACCAGCGTATTCATCGGTTACAATAACCGTCTTCACACCCTCTGCCTCAATTTTTTTGCAGTTCATAATAAGGTCAGTATCAGGATTACCAAATCCTTCTTGAGATACAATAACGCCATCTAAACCAAAATATTTAGCTAATTTTGCCGTCCAGTTCGATGAACGCTCTTTATCAGCAAGGTATACGTTCTCATTAGTGATGATCACGCCCATAAAATTAATTTCCTTGCCATGCTGTGCATATAAATGCTTGATAATCGGATTATTCAAATGATGATAGGTGGTATTTTTATCACATGCAGATACGCAGTTACCACTTAATATCGCGCCATCCATAATCTCTGTCGGATACAGCATAGTAGGCACAATTTTCTTAGCATCAACACCATATACATAGCTATCATGCAACAGCCCCTGCGTTTGAAGCATATACACATATCCAACCTTTGGAAGATTTGGATACTCATTTGCCTGCTCAAATATCGGTTTTGTTTCATAAACAACTGTATTATCAGGTGTTAATTCTTTTGCCAACTGCCCTAGATAATCCGCTGTCTTGAGTCCTGCCATACGAGCTGATTCTTCGTATTCATATGGCGTTAATCCATCCTGCGGCTCAATCACAAGGCATACATTGTTGAGCTTGGAAAACGGTGTATACTCAGCACCTATGCCGCTCATATCAATAATACCCTCTTGAAAACCTACAATTTTACCGCATGTAACAACAGCTGCTCCCTTTAGAACATGAGTTTTTCCTTCTCCAACGGTATTTACCTTGTTTATAACACCAGGGAATATTCCGCCAGAACCCTCTACCTTAACACGAGGTTCGATAACATCCTTAACAGGTGTAATTCTAATGGATTCATTCGGACGAGCAAGTTCTACTTTCACATCTTTAATATGTTCATCAGCAAGCACCAATTCCTTTATCTGTGCTTCATTAATATATAAAACGCCGCTTTCTACCTTAGATGTATCACCAAATTGAACATCGTTAATAAGGATTTCACCAAGTTCTAATCGCAAAGCCTTCACCTCCTTAAACTAAAAACATCTACTCCATGAAAATACGAATCATTGATTACATATTTTCTTCTATCATTTTCTTTATATTTTCCTTTGTCGCATCGTCTTTAGTAACTTCTGCGCACTTTTGTCCATCTTTATATAAAATGATTGTTGGAAGCCCTAAAACCTTTTGAGAAATCGCAAGGCGTCTAGCTTTTGTCGTATTTAATTTGCAAAATTTCACATCTGCAAATTCTTCTGCAAGAGCTTCAACATCTGGCATAAGTGCTTTGCAAGGCTCACAACCATCACTCCAATAATCCACTAACACAAAACCAGATGCATCTAATACCTCTGCTTGAAATGTTTCTTTTGTTAATTGAACCATAATTCCTCCTAACATAACTATGCACTACTCACCATGAAATGCATTTTCTATATATTTCTCTGCTTGAACAGCCGCTATTGCACCATCAGCTGTCGCAGTAACAACCTGTCTTAATGATTTTTTTCTAACATCTCCTGCTGCAAAGACGCCCTCAATATTCGTCTTCATATCTTCATCAGTTACGATATAACCATTTTCTAAGGTTAAAACATCCGTAAATAATTCTGTTTGTGGAAGATAGCCTACAAACACGAATATACCAAAGGTTCCATCATCTTCATGAGCAAAATATTCAGAAGTTTCTCCCGTTTTTTTGTTTTTAAAGACAACGGATTCTACAATACCCTCACCCTTAATTTCAGCTACTTCTGTATCCCACATAAAGTCAATTTTTTCATTTTTCATCGCTTTTTCTACAATTGATTTTGCCGCTCTAAGCTCATCACGTCTGTGAACAATTGTCACTTTACGGGCAAATTTTGTTAAAAACATCGCTTCTTCAACTGCGGTGTCGCCACCACCAATACAAAATACTTCTAAATCTGTAAAAAAGTCTGCATCGCAAGTCGCACAATAACTAACACCCTTACCAGTAAACTGTTGCTCTCCTGGACAACCTATTTTTCTTGGTGTCGCACCCGTTGCCACTATAATTGACTTAGCTTCTATCGTTTCGCCACTTTCTGTATGAATTTTTTTAATCTTATCTTGTAATTCTAAAGACTTCACACCATCTTTAACTCGTTTAGCGCCAAATTCTTCGCACTGTTCAACCATTCTATTTACTAGTGATGGTCCTGTTGCGCTAGGAACTGACCCAGGATAATTTGCCACTTCATCTGTCGTTACAATCTGTCCACCTGCCTTATCTTTCTCCAAAATAAGAACATTCATCTTAGCCCTAGCTGCATATAAACCTGCTGACAATCCTGCTGGACCCGCTCCAATAACTACAACATCATACATAACATCCTCCTTAATGTATCACTACATTACTCCCTATCTGATCAACTCCGCTCTTTATCAAACTATAATCAATCAGTTTAAAGTCATCATATACCTTTTGTGATAAATTTCTCTGTTTATAATCTAATAAAAACTTATTTGCAGTCTGTATTGCCTGTTCAATAATTTCTAAAGATTTCATATCCAACACATCTCTACTCTTAGAAATAGCCACACTCTTAAATGGCGTTTCATAGGGCTTGATACTACCAGAAAGAGGATGTGTTAACAAAATATGCCCCATATGAATATAATCTCTAACCTTTTGCAAAACTTCGAGAAATGAACATTGTTCGTCATAAATAAACTCAATATCTGCTTTAATATGTTCAGCTGTTTTAATTTTTTCAACTACCATGCTATTATTTGTAATAATTATACATTTCATACATACTCTTCTTCAGGATTTCATCCAGCGACAAAATTGTCTTAATTGATACCCATAATCCTACTTTCATCCAACTTATCATGAATGACTATTTGGCAAAAACTCCATACAACAATCATAGTCATCTTTTTATAACAACAAAAAAAGAAGGTGCAAACGCCCTTCTCTGTTTTAAACCTGAGAGTTTCTTAACAACCATCATAAAGTATGACGATTGAAATTGCCCCGTCGGTGTCATAAATGACTTTTCAGAGTCCTGTCCAAAACCAGTCCTTTTGCCTGAAACATTCGTTGATACTTGGCTATATCAACTTGGCCCTTCGGCGATCTTTGTTAGATTCTCTCCTGATTTTTTCGTCCAGACTATATATGATATGCATCACATATATTAACTTATATCTATTATATCTAATATCATTAGTATCTGCAAGATAAGTTTGATAATTATATTTGCATATTTTCAGAAACTGCATCCAAAACAGCAAGTGCAATATTAGATGAATGATCGCCAACTCTTTCTAGATTGCTAATAGCATCTAAATAAATAACACCAGCTGTCGTATCACACGATCCCTCTCTAAGTCTAGTAATATGTTTTTTGCGAAGTTTCTTTTCAAGTAAATCAATATAACTTTCTGTTTCTATAACAGCATTTGCCGATACCGCATCATAAGAATGCAATGCATTAAGTGACTGTCGAAACGCCGCCATACAATCTGTTATCATAGACTGTAGCTCACCGATTGCAAGATCACTAAACCTAGCATCATCACTTATTCTAGATATCGCTAATTCTGCCATATTATCAGCGTGATCGCCAACCCTTTCAATATCATTTACCGTATTAAAAAAACCATCGAGAACAATTCTTTCTTTCATCGATATATCCGTATTAGAAAGTTCAATCAAATAATGTACAATCTGCTCTTCTACTATATTTATTTTCTTTTCAATTTCAAACACCTTATTCGCTTTTTCCGTAGAAGCCTCTAAAATTGCCTCACCTGATAATTTTAACGACGAGTAGGCTAAATTCCCCATGTGTAAAATTTCTTTTTTCGCTTGGACAAATGCTATCGATGGCGTTTCCAGCAAACGTTCATCAAGATATTTTGTAACCTTATCCGCTTGTACTTCATCATCTTTTATAGGAATTATTTTCTCAGCAGCTTTAACGATAAACGGTGCAAATCCTACCAGTAAGAGAGTTGTTCCAACATTAAATAAAGTATGCATCATAGCCAATTGTCGTTCTGGTCTTACCCAAAATTCTTTCACAAGCCAAAGAGCTGGTTTAGCTAATATAAATGCGAATATAAATGTTCCTATTACGTTAAACAACATATGCATAACAGCTGCTCTTTTAGCGGTTTTATTAGCACCTATACTAGATATTAGAGCCGTTACGCATGTACCAATATTCGTTCCTAATAAAACTGGAAAAGCCGCATCAATTGGCAATAATCCTGCACTAGCAAGTGCAACCATAATAGCTGTTGTCGCAGACGACGACTGCACTAATGCAGTCACTCCAAAACCTGTTAAAATCGCCATCAGCATGCTAAATACATTGTGGTTTCCAAAACTAGTAAGAAGGTCTATAAACGCCGGAAATTCTCTTAATGGATGCATCGCTGATTTCATAGAATCCATCCCTAAAAACAATATACCAAATCCTAATAGTATCTCTGAATATCGATTAAGAGAATGATCTTTAGAAAAAACCTTTAGACATACACCAAGCCCTATTGCAATAGGTGCAATCGCTGTTAATTTAAAAGCTACCAATTGAGCGGTAATAGTCGTTCCAACATTAGCTCCCATAATAACAGATATCGCCTGTGTTAAATTCATTATCCCCGCATTAACAAAACCAACTACCATAACGGTCGTCGCAGACGAAGACTGTACAATCATCGTCACAAAAGCCCCCACTACTACACCCATAAATCGATTTGTAGTAAGGATTTCTATCATTTGTTTCATCTTAGGACCTGCTGCTTTTGCTAAGCCTTCAGACATAACCGTCATACCATACAAAAACAAGCCCAATCCACCGAATAATTCTACCGCTATTTTTAAAACCTCTCCATGATGCATTTTTGCCCTCCAAAAAACATCGCAACACCCATCTATACTAAATTCATAAATCCATTCTGACGAAGAGCCTCATATGCTACTATAGATGCAGCATTTGATAAGTTTAACGACCTCGCCCCCTCCACTGGAAGAAGTGGAATTCTAATCAAATTATTTTTATATTGTTTATACATATCTTCTGATAATCCCGATGTTTCTCTGCCAAAAATTATAAAAGAATTTGGATGATACTCTACTTCCGTATATAATTGTTGACCATGCGTAGAACAAAAATATAATTGATTATCGCCATATTTATCGATAAAGTCATCAAAGCTGTGATGAATTTCAATTCGAACAGATGACCAATAGTCCAGTCCTGCTCTTCTAATAGATTTTTCATCCAAAGAAAATCCCAAAGGCTCAATCAAATGTAATTTAATTCCTGTCACAGCACAAGTTCTGGCGATATTGCCTGTATTTGGCGGTATTTCTGGCTGATATAATACGATATTCAATCTTTACTCCTTAATTGATAAATCTAAAATAAATTCTCCTAATTCACAAATAAGAGGAACGCAAACCGTAGTCATAGCACCTGATGATATTTGAACATTGCTTCCAATCATCAAAGTAGGAGGGGTAATATCCACCTCTACACCAATATTAAATAAAAGAGTTGCAGCATTTCCCATAATCATATTTGAAAGTTCAGATAATGCACTTTTAGACAGTTCATCCAATTCCTCAACCGGCATACCCATCATCATAGTAGATGCAAATGTCTTGGCTAAATTTTCATTCATATTAATAGATGCCTGACCCTTTATTTCACCAGTAATCCCCAAAACGATAATCAGAGAATCTGCCACATAAGGACTAGATTTTATGTACGGCTGTCCCGTTTTGATATCAACCTGCAACATCGTTTTAAAAACTTCTTGAGTAGCTTTTATAAACGCATTTATGTACTCTACTTTCATATTTCCCCCTTATTATCTACTTTAAACCTAAACTATGTTCATTATGCTTAAAAATTCAATTAATGAAACAACCACACCCAAGGCTATCCTATAATTTGCAAATATGATAAAATCATGCTTTTTAATATATGACATAAAAGCAGCCACAACCACATACGCTACAATAAATGACACAAACGTTCCCATAATAAGCGCCTGTAACTCTAGATGAGTAAAGGTTATGCCTAATCTAAAAATTTTAAATGCACTAGCTCCCAAAAGCGTTGGTATGGCTAAGAAAAACGAAAATTCTGCAGCCACTGATCGAGAAAACCCTAAAAATAGTGAACCGATAATCGTCGACGCCGATCTGGACATACCTGGAAAAAATGCCATACACTGAGCAACCCCAACCAAAAATGCTTTAACAAACGTAATATCATCTTCGGTATGCACCACAACATGATGTTTGCTTTTTTCTGCAATAATGATAAGTATCGCTCCTACTATCAACGCTAAGGCAACTGGTATTGGGGCAAACAAATAATGTTCAATAAATTCATCAAAATGAAATCCTACCACCAATATTGCCGCAGGCGCCATTGCCACTAAAACTTTTAGCCATAATAAAACATAATTTTTTAATAATTTGATATCATGAAAAGGCGGATAAACCTTATTCCAAAAATAAAGTATGACCGCAAATACAGCTCCACTCTGCACCACTATATCAAAGACATAGGCAAATTCACCCTCAAAAAAAAGCAGTTTATTCGCCAATATCAAATGTCCAGTTGATGATACTGGTAAAAATTCAGTTATCCCTTCTAAAATACCTAGCAAAATTGCTTTTACAATAATTCCTATAACCAACTTTACACCTCTTCTATAACACGTCGCAATTCATTATATAACAAAGTATTTTCCCAATGTGATTTAATGGCAATTCGGTAGTATCCACCAGTTAATCCATCAAAATTTTTACAATCTCTTATCATCAAATTTTTTTGCAATAATTTATCTCTAATATCGCTTGGAACATCACATTTAAAAAATATATAATTAGCCCAACTTTCATAAGGTATAATACCATTTATGGCTTCTAAACTATCAAATGCATATTGACTTTCATTGATAAACCATTGTGTTGTTGCCCTTATATACTCATCATCATTCAGCGCTACCTGCACAAAACGATCAGCAAAATAATTTACCCCCCAGACTGATGATACCCTTTTCATCATATCACGAATTTTCTTATTAGGACATATGATATATCCAATCCGCAACCCTGGAACAGCAAAAAACTTGGTAATAGAATGCATGCTAGCTATTTTTTGTCCTTCATAAAATGTTCCAACAACACTTTTTGCCCCCTTAATGGATGCAAAATCCATAAACGCCTCATCAATTAAAAGATACATACCTTTGTTTTCACACAGTTTTATGATATTTACTACATCATCCCCAGCAGTAAGCGTTCCTGTAGGATTATTCGGATTGCAAAACACAAATAAATCCTTGGATGTTGCACTTTCCAATCTCGTTTTTAATTTATCCAACGATATCGAAAAATCATTTTCTCTATAAAGCGGTATATACTGAGAACAAGAAGCATCTATCGCTCTTTTATACTCCACAAATGTAGGTGCAGCAACAAAAGACTTATTAGGCAATATCGCCCTTATAAAATTAAATAAACCTTCGACCGCTCCATTCGAGGGCATAATCCATTCAATGGGAACATTATGATAAGCAGCAATACTAGCTCTTAAATTATAATAATTGGGATCTGGATAATGTATTATATTATCAAAGGCATCATAAATAGCCATTTTGCCTTTTTCGCAAACTCCTAATGGATTAATATTAGCACTAAAGTCTATCAACTGACTAATATCTACCCCTAGTTCTTTGCTTATCCTATAAACATTTCCTCCATGTGTGTCCATCTGATTATTTTTAGCTTGCATCCACTTCCCCTTAACACACAATAAACACACCATTATATTCTACAAATATATCTAATCATAGACAAGAGTATTTATACCCAAAAATATTCTTTATAAATACAAATAGCTACATCCACCAAAAAACTATGCCACTAAACAAGATACTGAGCATTGATACTACATACATCATAGCAACAGAATTCGAAATATGAGTACAATCTGGTTTTTCGATATCATCGCCCATCGTGGGTTTCTCACTTACCACACCAAAATAAGAAGCTCTTCCACCTAGTTGAATTCTCAACGCTCCAGCACATACAGACTCCGCCATCGGGCTATTGGGACTGGCATGATTTTTCCTATCTCGAACAAATATTTTCCATGCATTTTGTAAATCTAATCCCAAAATCACTGTACTTATAAGCATCAAGCACGCCGTAATACGAGCTGGAATATAATTTAACACATCATCAAATTTAGCACTTGCCCATCCAAAATCCATATATCTATCATTCTTATATCCAACCATCGAATCAAGGGTATTTACCGCCTTATATGCCCAACCTAAAGGCGCTCCACCTATCAATATAAAAAATATAGGTGCTACTATGCCATCTATGGTATTCTCACTAATCGTTTCAACCGTCGCCTTTACAATATCGGTTTCATCCATAATGTTCGTATCTCTACTGACTAAATACGAAACAGCCGTTCTGGCAGATGCGATGTCATTATCCATCAGATGATTTTTCACCTTGTAGGCTTCCACGGCAAGACATTTTGTCGCTAACATTTGATAAATCATTATCGCTTCTAGGATAATCGCCAATTTATAAGAGATAATCGTTGCTGCCTTTAATATTAAAAACGGAATAATATAGGAAACGGAAGCTACCAGTATCAATAAAACAATACCAGCTCTTTTTTTATACCTAGGCGTCAAGTTTTTATTTTTAAAGAAAATTTGTTCTTGCCCCTTGCTATCGTCCTGTACTCTGTCCATATTATCCAACATTCCATTAGAAATTGAACTAGGTTTTTTCCCGATTAACATTTTTTCCAGCATACTTATAAAATTACCAATAAATCGAACAGGATGTGGTAGCCAGTATGGATCACCCAACATAATATCTGCAACATAGCCTATTAATAATTGCCACATACTACCTCCCATTGCAGTAATTACACACCATCTGCCATAATTTGATATATTTTATCCATATCAAGATTTTCACGAATCATATCTGCCAAATCATCGTATGCTTTTTCTTTATACGCTTCAAAACTTTCCACTTCACTTTGTAAATGTTCCAGCCCTTTTTGCTCTCTGATAACATTTAAAAATCCTCTGCAAAAATCAATATCATCAAATATGCCATGTACATATGTGCCAAATACTTTCCCCGTTTCATTGATGGCGCCATCAAGTACATCAATCGGTGTATCCAGCCTAGATAAAATATTCACAAACGGCTTCACACCAGCATTTCGTGTTGTTTGCCCCATATGAATTTCATATCCTTTTATCGATGAACCGCTTAGATTTTTCAAATCGCCATCCAGCGATGCCAATTTCCCTGTAATTTGCGTGGTAGTCTTTTCTTTTTCAAACACCGTATCCACATCTAAAAGAGCCAACCCATTTGTCTTTTCAATGTTACTCTCTGTATGATATGGATCCTGCAATGTTCTACCTAACATCTGATAACCGCCACATATACCTACGATATATTTACCTTTTCTCGCCAGTCTTATAATCTGCTCTTCCAATCCAAATTGACGCAAATACACCATGTCTTCGATGGAATTTTTAGAGCCTGGGATAATTAACACATCAGGTTCTGATATACTTTCCCCACGCATAACATATCTCACATTGACATCAGGCTGAGTTTCAAACACTTGGAAATCTGTAAAATTAGAAACATGCGGTAAATATAATATCTCTATCTGTATTTGTTTACTCTTATCTTGAACCTTAGAAAATCGTTCGGATAAGGAATCTTCGTCTTCTACTCGAATATCTGAATAAGGAATAACACCCAAAATCGGCAGTCCTGTAAGTTCTTCCATCATATCCAGCCCAGATTGCAATATCGATAAATCACCTCTAAATTTATTGATGATTAATCCTTTCACACGTTTTCTCTCGTCCTCATCAAGCAGCATCACTGTTCCGTAAAGGGAAGCAAATACGCCACCTCTATCAATATCACCCACAATAAGCACGGGAGCATCTGCGAGTTCAGCCATCCCCATATTAACGATGTCATTTTCCTTTAAATTAATTTCAGCAGGACTTCCCGCCCCCTCTATCACGACTACACCATGTTTATCCTGTAATCTGTCATAGGCATTTTTTACACGTGTTTTTAACTCACCTTTAAATTCATGATATTCCACCGCCGAAAGATTTTTAAACACTTCTCCCTCAAGAATTACCTGTGCCTTTCTATCGGTAGACGGTTTAAGTAACACGGGATTCATATCGATATGCGGGTCAAGACCAGCAGCTTCTGCCTGAACCACCTGAGCTCGTCCCATCTCTCCACCTTCTTTGGTAATAAATGAATTAAGAGCCATATTCTGCGATTTAAACGGTGCAGGTCTTAGACCATCTTGGTACATCACTCGACACAACCCTGCCACTACCACGCTTTTTCCCACAGACGAACCCGTACCCTGTATCATAATCACAGGATTTTTATCCGTATCAATTTTCTTTATATTCTCACTGATTGTTCTGTCATTCGACATTATTTTCTCCTAAACTACCCAATTTACAGGAATTTATAAAATCCCTAGCAAAATCATCATTTCCTGAAAAATGAACATGAGCATATCCCGCTAGACAATTTTTATAACGATAGCCACAATTCCATTTTAAATGCTCCGCACCTTTTCTCGCCCTAGAAACCTCATAGCTACACTGGGCATGTTCATCGCCACTAACCTTAGAACGGTGAAATTCATGAGCCTTTATTTTCTTATCATTCTCTATAAATGCACCAGTTGCCACATCTACATTTACATAGCCAAACCGTTGAAGGCGTTTGGTCATATGTGTATTAAATTCAAACACACCACACATGTCATATTGATTACCTTCAAGCGTTTCAATAGAGCGGCTTAGATACATCAACCCACCACATTCAGCATAGGTTGGAAGCCCACTGTCTATCGCTGATTTTATGGACTGACGCATACTTTTATTATCCTGTAATTTTTGGGCGAAAATTTCTGGAAATCCACCACCAATATACAGTCCATCAATATCTTCTGGCAACTTTTCATCT
>PDWI01009810.1_pt1 | contig 16670 bp, 9 predicted proteins | sample 1430891 | NCBI WGS metagenome assembly PDWI01 (sample SAMN01162508, study PRJNA174530) | Oral metagenome, whole genome shotgun sequencing project. | biome: Marine environment; feature: Marine mammal; material: Swab sample of the gingival sulcus; isolation source: swab sample of gingival sulcus...
GTTAGTTTTTTGATGATCGCAAAATTTGTAATTTTAGCTCAATCCTTTCGCAATGTTACGGATTGACAGTCGCCCCTTCACGGGGGCGTGGATTGAAACTTGATACCTGGATGGCTGGGGGTGATAATGCTCGTCGCCCCTTCACGGGGGCGTGGATTGAAACATACTTTGTATAAAGGCTGCCGGGATTGAATTTAGTCGCCCCTTCACGGGGGCGTGGATTGAAACTTCCTTAACTTCTCATGGTCGGAAGACATCTCATGTCGCCCCTTCACGGGGGCGTGGATTGAAACTTTACAGAGAATATCCGACAAGCAGCTAACAGCCGTCGCCCCTTCACGGGGGCGTGGATTGAAACATTACCAACCTGAACTGTCAGGTTGGTAGAGGGAGGTCGCCCCTTCACGGGGGCGTGGATTGAAACCCTGCCCTGTCCGGTCTTGAAGACAAATGGCCGACGTCGCCCCTTCACGGGGGCGTGGATTGAAACTCTCTTGAGACAAAGGACGGCTCAAAACTTGAGTGTCGCCCCTTCACGGGGGCGTGGATTGAAACCTACACCATCAACCGGGACAATAGCACATCTGCAAGTCGCCCCTTCACGGGGGCGTGGATTGAAACTCCTTTGTGCAGGGGAATTCATTATCATTCTGGTGTCGCCCCTTCACGGGGGCGTGGATTGAAACGCGATCCAAAACGCTACATCCCTCTGGCCCTGATGTCGCCCCTTCACGGGGGCGTGGATTGAAACCCTGCAGCCCCAATAAGACAGCCTCCAAGGCTATGTCGCCCCTTCACGGGGGCGTGGATTGAAACACAGCCTCTGACGTTCTCAAACCTCCAAAATAGAGGGTCGCCCCTTCACGGGGGCGTGGATTGAAACTTTTACAGCTCTTTCCACAACCTCTCTCAAGCTGCCGTCGCCCCTTCACGGGGGCGTGGATTGAAACCATTTCCCTTTTACATGGGGAAGTAATTGCGCAAAGTCGCCCCTTCACGGGGGCGTGGATTGAAACCCTTGAGCGGCACGGGCTGCGCAAGGACGCCACAGAGTCGCCCCTTCACGGGGGCGTGGATTGAAACGCCGCCACTCTGGACAAGAGCACCGGCCAATGGAAAGTCGCCCCTTCACGGGGGCGTGGATTGAAACCTACGGATTTACTGGAAGAGGTCACCCGAAAGAACGTCGCCCCTTCACGGGGGCGTGGATTGAAACGCCCTCCTCCCTGAAAAAATCCACACTCTCTATCTGTCGCCCCTTCACGGGGGCGTGGATTGAAACAAGTTTTAAACGTAATAACAAAGCGATAAAAGCAGTCGCCCCTTCACGGGGGCGTGGATTGAAACCTGACAACTACACTCGCATACCCTGGAGAGGACGTCGTCGCCCCTTCACGGGGGCGTGGATTGAAACATCTTGACGGGATGAAGACAGGGTCAGGCAGCCGGTCGCCCCTTCACGGGGGCGTGGATTGAAACAAACAATATAAGAAATGAGGAACTGAAAATGACAAGTCGCCCCTTCACGGGGGCGTGGATTGAAACGGCGGTTATGTGGAAGAGGTTGAGGTGAATGACGAGTCGCCCCTTCACGGGGGCGTGGATTGAAACTCACTCCGAGCTTCCCAGCATTTTAGGGACTTCCGTCGCCCCTTCACGGGGGCGTGGATTGAAACAAGACGATCCCCGGTGACCAACTCTCTTGCCCAGTCGCCCCTTCACGGGGGCGTGGATTGAAACTATATTGCATTATTTAAAGAGATTTGAAGATAAAAGGTCGCCCCTTCACGGGGGCGTGGATTGAAACATGGTATTGGTGTGGGCTTTGATGATCTGAAGGGTCGCCCCTTCACGGGGGCGTGGATTGAAACTGACCGGCTGCTGGATGAGTTTTCAATTTTTCCGTCGCCCCTTCACGGGGGCGTGGATTGAAACCCTGAAGTAAACAGCTATCTGCCCCTCAACGCTTCGTCGCCCCTTCACGGGGGCGTGGATTGAAACACAAACCATGGCCGGAAGCTGTAGGTAATAAGCGTCGCCCCTTCACGGGGGCGTGGATTGAAACACGGGCTAAGGTTGTTGTCAGTAAGGTGGAAAGAGTCGCCCCTTCACGGGGGCGTGGATTGAAACCTTCAGTCCGGGCTGCCAGAGGTATTGGCCGTCGTCGCCCCTTCACGGGGGCGTGGATTGAAACTCGCCAGTGTATTTGGCTGGATTAGAAAGGATAGTCGCCCCTTCACGGGGGCGTGGATTGAAACCCCTGTCAACCCGGAACTCCGCTACCGGATAAGTGTCGCCCCTTCACGGGGGCGTGGATTGAAACTCCATAACCCTGCCAACGATATGCCAGTCTTTGGTCGCCCCTTCACGGGGGCGTGGATTGAAACGCAATCTAAGCAGTCTGACAACCCCCGACGGTTGGTCGCCCCTTCACGGGGGCGTGGATTGAAACGATCGTTGGGCGTCGTCTATACCAACACCACCGGGTCGCCCCTTCACGGGGGCGTGGATTGAAACTTGCTTCGTGTCCTGCGTTTATTTCGGCAAGCACGTCGCCCCTTCACGGGGGCGTGGATTGAAACCCCAGAAAGAAAGGCGTATAACTCCTGATGAATAGTCGCCCCTTCACGGGGGCGTGGATTGAAACGGCGTGGGCAAGGCTTACGGCAAGCTGGCAACCCGGTCGCCCCTTCACGGGGGCGTGGATTGAAACCCATATAACGCTGCATGACAACCACACCACTGGGTCGCCCCTTCACGGGGGCGTGGATTGAAACCCTTATTTATACCATTGATGAAGAACCAGGCGGAGTCGCCCCTTCACGGGGGCGTGGATTGAAACTTGATTCGTCAAATGTAGCGCCGCAATAAATGGTGTCGCCCCTTCACGGGGGCGTGGATTGAAACCAAAGAGGCCGGGCGCACCATTGGCTCAGAATCGTCGCCCCTTCACGGGGGCGTGGATTGAAACTCTTTATGCGGGAATGAAATGGACGCCCTTACCGGTCGCCCCTTCACGGGGGCGTGGATTGAAACTGCTGATAATATGTTTTTCTGTAGCCCTGCCAACGTCGCCCCTTCACGGGGGCGTGGATTGAAACACCGCACCAATGGCAGGATAAAGATTATACAGGTGTCGCCCCTTCACGGGGGCGTGGATTGAAACTCCACGCACCAGTTCCACGTCGAGGATGGCACCTGTCGCCCCTTCACGGGGGCGTGGATTGAAACACTGCCCATGAGCTTAATGTTGCCATCTACCGGGGTCGCCCCTTCACGGGGGCGTGGATTGAAACTGAAGGTGTCTGGACCTTTGGCTATGGTTTTACGGTCGCCCCTTCACGGGGGCGTGGATTGAAACTCTATATCATCTGACGATTTTATGGCTTGCTCTAGTCGCCCCTTCACGGGGGCGTGGATTGAAACTTACCTCTTTGATCACTGACTCACTGGCGAGATTGTCGCCCCTTCACGGGGGCGTGGATTGAAACGAGAGGGGGAATATATAAATGTTGACCCTGACGCAGTCGCCCCTTCACGGGGGCGTGGATTGAAACCGGTTCTGGTGCCACAGGAGTGCAAAAGAGGACAAGGTCGCCCCTTCACGGGGGCGTGGATTGAAACTGCCCACGCCCAACACTGGCGCGGGCAACCAGTCGTCGCCCCTTCACGGGGGCGTGGATTGAAACGTTTATCCCCCAGCGAGGTATCAAGAATGGTGGGGGTCGCCCCTTCACGGGGGCGTGGATTGAAACGACTATTTTTGCGCTACAATCAGACAACAATTTCAGTCGCCCCTTCACGGGGGCGTGGATTGAAACTTAGGATTTTACTATACATCAGAATTTATGTAGGTCGCCCCTTCACGGGGGCGTGGATTGAAACGTTTTTCGGCCACCAGAAGGTATCCTCCGAAAAAGTCGCCCCTTCACGGGGGCGTGGATTGAAACTCCCTTATTTATTGTGAGTACAATTATACAAAGAATGTCGCCCCTTCACGGGGGCGTGGATTGAAACCCGAAGGTCTGCCCCTTTGAGGTTTACCCACCGGTCGCCCCTTCACGGGGGCGTGGATTGAAACGGGCAACTTGAAGTAGCAGGAGGGCAACCCATGGTCGCCCCTTCACGGGGGCGTGGATTGAAACAATCTCGTTCAGCCCCCCAATAAAATCCTTAGCGGTCGCCCCTTCACGGGGGCGTGGATTGAAACTTTACAGCCAGATGCATGAGTCATCCCGTCAAAGGTCGCCCCTTCACGGGGGCGTGGATTGAAACACCAAAGAGATTTCTCCAGATGAGCGAGAAAGAGCGTCGCCCCTTCACGGGGGCGTGGATTGAAACACCGAATCACCATCCGGATGAACCAGCCAGACAAGTCGCCCCTTCACGGGGGCGTGGATTGAAACCCGGTGTAGCATCCATACCGGCAAGGTCATCTATGTCGCCCCTTCACGGGGGCGTGGATTGAAACTGTCCATCCGGCGGACGGTCGATAACCATATCCGTCGCCCCTTCACGGGGGCGTGGATTGAAACACAGCCAGCTGGCCATTGATCTGGACATCGGTTAGTCGCCCCTTCACGGGGGCGTGGATTGAAACCTTTGATGCGAACGTCATCACAAATCTTTCTGCAAGTCGCCCCTTCACGGGGGCGTGGATTGAAACAAGCCCCAGATGCATGGTATGCAGCGATTTGGTGGTCGCCCCTTCACGGGGGCGTGGATTGAAACCCCGGTATTTGCCTGGAAGTTGACGGGGACGGTAGTCGCCCCTTCACGGGGGCGTGGATTGAAACATCCCTGAACAGTGTTTCTGTAAGAACAATGCAGTCGCCCCTTCACGGGGGCGTGGATTGAAACGCTAAACCTGTCAGGATAAACTCAGCCTGTCGCTGTCGCCCCTTCACGGGGGCGTGGATTGAAACAGGTAGTACAAAGCAGTACAAAGCAGTACAAAGCAGGTCGCCCCTTCACGGGGGCGTGGATTGAAACCTGAATATTGTTCTTTTTTATTGAGTTTGATTGTAGTCGCCCCTTCACGGGGGCGTGGATTGAAACTCCTATATCAATACCTTTCAACAAATCCCCAATGTCGCCCCTTCACGGGGGCGTGGATTGAAACATCATGGGAACAATAGTACCCATAAACGACCATAGTCGCCCCTTCACGGGGGCGTGGATTGAAACGGTTATGTAGATTGTCGCACCGCTTACCAGGGACGTCGCCCCTTCACGGGGGCGTGGATTGAAACTTGAAATCGAAAACAGATGGGACCCTGGCACAATGTCGCCCCTTCACGGGGGCGTGGATTGAAACAAAAAAGCCCTTTTCCCTGGGGATATCTTCCATAGTCGCCCCTTCACGGGGGCGTGGATTGAAACAGGGGATGATGGAATTAGACCAGGGATTTGAAAAGTCGCCCCTTCACGGGGGCGTGGATTGAAACCTGTATTACGGACAGATGGTTCCGTGTCCAAATACCGTCGCCCCTTCACGGGGGCGTGGATTGAAACATCGATGCCTGCTGTATTGTCGATAAGGATGATCCAGTCGCCCCTTCACGGGGGCGTGGATTGAAACTATCTGAAAAACTTCAACCTTTTGCCGTTTATCTGTCGCCCCTTCACGGGGGCGTGGATTGAAACAATTTTAAAAAAACAATTGTGTGCTGATATTAAAGTCGCCCCTTCACGGGGGCGTGGATTGAAACTTTTATCCCTTTAAAGTTGACTAATCTTATAGAGGTCGCCCCCTCCACGGGGGCGTGGATTGAAACCCGGCAGCGTAACCAGACCGTTTACCGGCAAATTGCCGCCCCTTCACAGGGGCGTGGATTAAAAATATGAATTGTCCCTGCTTATGTATTGAACTACGGTGGCATGAACTCGTTGGTAAAGGAGAAAATATTTTTGTTTCGCTTTTCAGCCATTATATTTCTTGCGATATTCCTTTAAATGGGGTAATAAGGGGAATTGCGAATTTATTAGTGCTGTTATTTGAAAATTTCATATCTTCTGTTTGAAGAGCGTGATATAAGGAGAGAAAAATGGCTAGAGTATGTGAAATTTGCGGTAAGGGACCAATGACCGGAAACAATGTTTCCCACGCACACAATAAGACCAGAAGGCGCTGGCTGCCAAACCTCAAGATGGTTAGAATGGCAACTTCTGGTGGTAATACGAAAAGAATGAAAGTATGTACCCGTTGCATACGCTCTGGTGCGGTTGTCAAGTCGGCGTAGTCTTTAACTGCGTTAATCATAAGGCGAGGGGAGTTATGACCCTCGCTTTTTTTGTTTGAGGTCTACATTATGGACAACGAAGATATTACATTCATTCCATACGATGAGGCGGTAGCGCTTGTTGGTGCTATTCAGGAAGAAGAAGACATTGAGCAGGCTAACAGGCGAATCCTGACTGTTTACAGTAAGGATGATCGAGAGCTTTGCTGGTTTGATTTTGACGAAGTTATGAGGGATGTTGGCGAGGTAGAGGCCGGAGGAAGAAAAGAGGCAGTGCAGAATTATATTCTCCATCGGATCCCGGACTGGGTGAACGAATAGTAGTCTTCAGTAGCTTTTTTTTCTAAGTGGAGCCTTAGAACTATCTTCTGAACTCATCCTTCGCATCAGTCAGGTTCCGTTAGCCACTTTTTGAGGCGAATTGGGTGGTGTTGCCATTTTGCCGCTGAGTCACCATTAAATTTATTTATTTTTTCTTTTCCCTGTACAAAAACAGAGACGGGTCTGTCGGCAGAGACCACCACAATGATGGTTTCTGGATGCTGCGCTGTAAAGCGAAGCGCTGAATTATACCGCGCCCCCCGTGCTCTGTCTTCGTTGGGTACCTGGAAACCGTCCAGCAAACAGGCAAATGCGTAGAGATGCAGGTCCGACCGGATATGAAGTGCTCCGTCTACCTTGGAAAGAGCTCCGGCCAGTTGCAGGTTGTCTTTACTTTTTAGGTTCAGGGGTGGTTCCAGACTCTGGCCAGCAAGGGAGGTTTTTTTCCGGGATAGATCTATGACGAAGGTACAGCCAAACATCTTATCCTCTGCGTTATGCACCAGAGTTGCTATGATTTGGAAAATTTCGATTCTGGTTTCCTGTTCTATGTTGAAATCCAGGAGAGCCTCTTCAACCTCAAATAGTTTTGCCTGATGGGTGTCAGAACTATAACTTCCGTCTTTAAAACTGCATAAAAGTTCATTGTTGACGGACAGAAAACCAAGTTTTCCCTGAAAACAGGCTTTGATGTTAAAATCAAAGATCTCGTCTGAAGCCACCCCAACAATAGTATTACCGTCTGAGATAAGAGTGCTTCCTCTGTGCTCTGTTGCCTGAAGTAATTTACGAACATGTTTGTAATGCGACAGCCTGGGGCGTTCGTTGAGGTTGAACCTGGCAAAAAAATTGATTCTGTCCAGAAACAGGGGCTCTACAAAGGTGAGTGAACCATGGGGGGTTGCTCCTTCCTCATTGGTTTTAGAAATTCCGAGTATGGCTTCAAGCATAGGGTATATCTGAATTTGAACATCCAGCCCCAAGCTTTCCCCGGCCTTGTCGACGATGCAGTCATGCACCGCGTGTGTTGCGTATTCCTTTAGGAAATTTCCTGAAATTCCGGTATAAAGGGTGCTATCATTTGCTATATCATGAGAGAATCGTAGAACGGTATGTTCCAGCCAGCATTCGGTGGGACCTTTTGAGCAAAGATTTGGGTGATGGTCGGTAAACCACATTTGATAATACACCGAAGTAGAACTACCCCCCTGACTGATCAGCCCGTCCAGCTGAAGATCTGGTTGTATCTGAATATGGTTGTAGGATTTGTAACTGGGGTTGTAGTCAATAGGGTTACACCATGGTCTGCTGCCAGCAGGGTTCCCATCAGAATTATAATAAATTGCCTCTAAACGCGGCTCATAGCCCCGCAGCAGCTTTTGAGGGTCGTAAATAAAAAGTTCGGATTCTTCGTCAATTGCGTAGATTATAGCGGCTCTTGTAGCTCCCGAAAAAAGGGACAGTCCTTCCCGCAGACCGGACAGTGTTTCCCTGATGCATCGTTGCAAAAAACTATTTTTTACCACCTTGTTCCTACCTGAAAAAGTTTTATGGAGTTATGAGCCGTTCTGTAAATTCCCCGGAACCTGGCTTTCTGTAGCGTATCTTCGCCCATGGTGATCCCGATACCGGATTCAGGCATGTTATTTCTAGTGAAATATTTCCGGGCCGCATATTTCTGAAAAGCCATTTGACCCGGCCTTTTCCGGGATTGATTTTTTTTGCTGTTGGCTTAGTTGATACGACCCGATTCGCTCTGCTTCCAATATCTTGCACAATGATAAGATTTGCCGGTGGTGGAGAGGCAACGGAAAGCTGAAGAACAATGGTGTTACCGGAAATTCTGGTGTATTTCCCGGTAACCTGTTCTCCGGCAAAAACCGAGGTTGTCAGTAAAAAAAAGAGATAACAGCAGAATATTCCTGAGAGTATAATGTGAGGAACTGGTCTGGGAGAAATTTTTGCCAGGCCGCTTCGGTATATTCTGTACATCGGTGAAAACATCCTGAGCTGTCTTTTCTGCATTGTTTTTACTCTATTATTGAAAAAATTTGTTTTTCTGGCTGCCAGCGGTATCCTGAGCCAAGCCAGATCTTTTCCATGCGGTCAATCTCTTCTTCCATCCCTGATACGTCACTGTATCTATCGTATATCATAAGTATTTCCTGATCATCAATTATACCGTCCATATTTGAATCCGCCCAGTGGAATGGAGCCAGACGTATCGTTGCCATTCCTTTGGTTTTTTGGTCTTTTTTACCAGTAAGCGAAATGGAACCGGTAAAATCAAAAATGTCGCCAGGCTTCCCTGCAAATTTTACAAGATAAGTATAGATGTTACCATTGTTGACCTTGCCCAGCCATTTTACATTTCTGCTTCCTGAATCAAAATCTTTTGCGGGAGGCATTGAGGAAATCATTTCGCAGTTTCGTGGAAGCTGCTCTCTCAATATTATTGCCGGGTCATTGACGCCATCATAGTTTATTTCAAGAATGACAGGAATTTTCTGCTCCGGACTCGCTGTTGCCGGAATGATACGGGTTGCTGATACCGTTTCGCTCCCTCTGGTGCTCAAAAATGCATAACCAAAAGCAATAAGTGTCAACAGTAAGACTGAGGACAGGATAAAAAAAGGCCATCTTTTCCTTATGTGAACCGTGCTGCTTTTTCCGGGAAGGACTGTGTTGTCAGGCTGGAGAGCTTTTTTTTCATGAACATTTTCCTGTTCGAGAAGTTCATCCAGGCTTGTTTCCAGAGTTTCGGCAAGCTTGATCCCGTTTTCTTTTTTTATGCTGGGGTAACGCCTGTTTTCCCATCTCGATATCGTATCCGTGGTGACACCAACAGAAGTGGCAACGTAAAGTTGGGTTAATCCCTGCCGTTCTCTGAGCTTTTTGATTTTTGCCCCGTCTATCTTGACCATTGTCATCGGGCCGGGGAAATTTTTACTATCCATATAGGGGTTCGATTTGTATTTGTGTAACTAACCAGCGTGGCTGGAGAAAAAGCCTCAGCCACAACAAGAAATGAAAATCGGAACTTCGGGAAGTTACCCCCAACCCAGTGTCGATTTTCGGAAAAAACTTTACGCCCATTCAAACCGGAGAAGGTTGTCAAGCGGCTCACATCTTGCGACTTTCACCTTTACGGTGGATCCGGGTGAGATACTGCCCATGGTTGGCAAATCAAAATCTATCAGCAGTTCAGTTAACAACAGATTTGTTCTCTTTGGCCCGCACTGGATAACCAGGGCTTCAAAAAGAGTATGTTTACGTTCCTCAAGATATTTCAGCAGCCAGAATCTTTGACGTTGCTGGCGGACGTTGTTTGCTGTTGCAAGGGTACGGCTGAGGAGTGAGGTGAAATCCTTGCACATTTCTTCCGTGAAACAGGGTGCTTTTCTGCGAACGATAGAGTTGAGCTGGTGCTGCATTACCAGGTCGAGCAGGCGGCGTATTGGCGATGTTACTGTTGTGTAGTGGTTTACCCCAAGTCCACTGTGAGGTTTTGCAATAGTCGATAATTCTCCTCTTGGCATGTGTTTTCTTTGCAAGGTGTTTTGATAGAGATCATCATCTTCTCCGTGGACGATTCTTTTTTGCAGGGGAGGTTGGGATCTGAAGAGGCCGGGAACCATTCTGTCCGCAACGTATTTTGCCCCTTCAGTATTGGCGAGAATCATCATTTCAGAAACGATGGTTCTCGCGGGTGTATCACTTTTGGCAAGATTCACGTGAACCTTGGAATTATGATCAATAAAAATATTTACATCGGGAAAGGGGAGTAGCAGGGCTCCATTTTCCAGGCGTTTTTTCCGAAGTTGAATACGCAATTTATTAAGGATTCTTATTTCTGGATCGCTATCCAGAATCTGGTCAACCTCATCGTAGGTCAGTCTCCTTCCCACCTTGATAATCGATGGGTAAATACGAACCCGCAGAACCTCGGCTTCTGCTGAAAGCAGGATCATAAAGGAAAACGCGGCCCGTAATTCTCCCTGGACCAGACTGCATATTCCCTGTGAGAGATGCCTCGGGAGCATTGGAACCTGGCCTTCCGGGAAATAAATAGAGGTTGCACGGTTCATGGTTTCCAAAAAAAGAGGGTCCCCTGGGTGAACATAATGGGCGACATCAGATATATGCACTCCGACAAGATAGTTGCCATCCTGTTCTTCAATAGTCAGGGCATCGTCAAAGTCGAGGGTTGTCGGCCCGTCAATGGTCATCGGGGAGAGATGGGTTAAATCTTTTCTGGCCGGGTCATTGAACAGCTCGTTAAGATCTTTTTGCAGGATAAGCTCTGCCTGCTGGCGTGCCGGAAGAGAAAAATTGACCGGAAGTTGATTTTTCAGCAGGGGAATGTTCTCGTTTGATGACCAGATTCCTGCCTTTACTAAAAGGTGGAAAGGGGCATGCTGCCCTTTAAGATTTGCGTTGGCTAAGATTTTTTGCGCGGTATCTGGTTCTTTCGCCTCTGAACCAAAAAGATAAAAATCTTTTATTATTTCAAGAACTTCTTCCTGTAAAGCTGTCAGCTTGATGGTGTTGGTTTCGTTCGCAGCTTCGGATATTTCCTTTATTGCATCTGCACCTTGCTGAATAAGTTCCGCCTTTTTCGCTTCTTTTTGCAGGCGAATCTGAATCTGCTCCACCTTTTCAGGGCTGTTGGCGAGGATTTGCCCCTCCTTGTATTTAAAAAACAGCTTATCAAGAAAAACGCAGCGAAGAAGGGCGGAAACTGTATCGTCATTTGCCTCTTCTCCAAAGGTTAGTTCCGCCAGAAACTGGGGAGTGAATACTTTAGAACTTTCGTCAGTGGTGAATTCCCAGATTTCAGCCAGATCGACGAGATTCATCAGGGAAAAGCGCTTGTTTGTGGTCTCTTTAAGATGCCTTGTTAAACTTTCCCTGCTACCATCGGTTGTGTGGGTTGAGCTGGAACAGTGCACCACTCTGGAAACGGGAAGATTAATCTCACGGCCATTCTGATTGATAAGACGCACCCGTTTTGCCTGGGCTTGGGTAACCAGGGCACAAACAAATTTGCCATTATCAAGATATTCTATCAGTTTTCCCGCAGTAATCATCGAGTTCAGATGGTTATTTTGCTTTCAATTTTTCGTAGGTGAATTATCTTGTGCCCGTTGAGGGCGCATTATAAATACCATAACGCAGTTTTGTCCAACAACAATTTTGTCCACTAATATTGCCAAGTAGCACAAATTATAGTGTGGAACACAAATTTGCCACATTTATTATCATAGTTTTCTAAAATATTATCATTTTGTCATGGATCTATTCGAAAAACCCGTCCGTTCAGGGGTAGTTGCAATTGTTGGCCCGCCCAATGCGGGCAAGTCCACTCTGCTAAACAATCTTCTCGGCCAGAAGATTTCCATAGTTACCCCAAAACCGCAAACAACGAGGAACAGGATTGCAGGGGTTGTTAATGATGCGGATTACCAGATTGTTTTCCTTGACACCCCGGGGCTTCACAAGTCCAGGGAACCGTTGAATATCGAGATGGTCAGGATTGCCATGGACAGTCTTTCTGATGTGGATCTGGTGCTTTTCCTGGTGGACGTCTCCCTGCCTCTACCGGAAAAGGTGAAAGAGGAAAAGAACAAGGAGATTGCGGAGTATCTTACCAGAGTGAAAAGTCCTGCCATCATGGTATTGAACAAGATTGATATCATCGATAAAAAGAAAGTGCTTCCTCTGATAAGGGCGTATTCTCAGCTCTTTCCCTTCAAGGCCATTGTCCCTGTGTCTGCCTTGACTGGAGACGGGGTAGACAGTTTGCTGAGTGAAATTCCTGGCTACCTCCCCGTTGGACCGCGTTATTTCCCGGAGGATGTTCCCACAGATGCTACGGAGCGTTTTCTCTGTGCAGAGATTATCAGGGAAAAGGTTTTTTTGCAGACATCCCAGGAAATTCCGTATTCCACTGCGGTGCTGATAGATTCCTTTAAGGAAGATGATATAAAAAAAATGATTACTATCCATGCAACCATTGTAATTGACAAAAAATCGCAAAAAGGGATAGTGATAGGTAAGGGAGGGGCCAGGCTGAAAAGCATCGGCATAGCCGCCCGTAAGGATATGGAGACTCTTACGGGCGAAAAGGTTGTTCTTAAGCTTTGGGTGAAGGTAAAGAAAAACTGGGCTGAAGACGAACGCTTTCTGAAGGAGCTGGGTTTTTGATCCAGCCCCTTTTCATTGTTTTTGGTATTGTGAAAAAAGAGAGAGGCTTTTGATTATGTTGTATCCTGAGCGAAGCTGGTTGTCTTTTGCCAGTCGTTCCTGCAGTTTCTTGCTATCCTTTTTTTGTTTTTTGTCTGCCTCTGTTGATTTGAGATGATTGTCGAGATCGGCTTCCGTTACTCTTTCTGTCGAAGTATTCTCTTTTGTTGATTTTTTTTGGCTCCAGGAGGAGGGCACTTCGACATCAGGAGTTATCCCCTGAGCCTGAATTGACCGGTTATCAGGAGTGTAATATCGTGCGGTTGTCATGCGCAGGCCAGCTCCGTTTGGTAATGGGATTACCGTTTGAACCGACCCCTTGCCAAAACTTTGTGTGCCGACGATCACTGCTCTTTTATGAGCTTGTAACGCCCCGGCGACAATCTCAGAAGCACTGGCAGAGCCCTCATTAATCAGAACCACTAAAGGGTAGTCGTTGTTTTTACTGTTGTTATGAGCACTATAGGTGGTGTTCTGGTCCGGGCGCCGACCTCTTGTATAAACAATTTTCCCTTTATTGAGGAAAATATCAGTTATGGCCACGGCTTGATTGAGCAAACCGCCGGGATTATTACGCAGGTCAAGAATAAGACCGGATATACTCTGCTGGGAGTAAAGCTCCTCCAGCCTGTTTTTAAAGTCTCCTGCCGTGTTGGCCTGAAAATTACTTATTCGGCTATAGGCTATCCCTGGGCTTAAAAACTCTGACTTCACTGAGCGTAGCGGGATATTTTGTCTCGTCAGGGTATATTCCTTCAGTTCATCACTGCTCTCTCGTTTAATGGAGATTGTAAGAGAACTGCCAACAGGGCCTCGCAGAAGTTTCACCGCCTCGTGTGGAGCCAGGTTTTTGGTAAGCTTGCCGTCGACCTTGAAAATTATATCATTGGCAACAATCCCTGCTTTTGCCGCCGGGGTGTCGGCAATCGGACTGATTACTGTAAGATTCCCGTTTCTGGTGGTTATTTCTATACCTATTCCAGAGAAACTGCCACTGGTATCTTCTTGAAATTCTGTGAAATCATCAGGCGTGAGATAGGAAGAATGTGGATCAAGGTTGTAAAGGAGACCTTTAATTGCGCCATTAAGCACATCTGAGGTGTCAATTTCTTCAACGTAGTTTTTTTGCAGAAGGCTCAGTATGTTGGCAAATGTTTCCAGTTGCTGGTAGGTCTTTCTGCTTTCTTGTGTTGTCTCGTCTCCGGCAAAAGAGGACTGGGCGAAAAATCCGATAACAAGAAAAAAGCCGACTGTTGGCAAGAAAAAAGGATATTTCATAGAACTGATAAAAGGTTGAATCCTATTTTGAAATAAACTGGAGTCCTTTCGGGTTGAGCCATTGCAGCGGATCCAGTTGTTTTTTCTGATGTCTGATTTCAAAGTACACTCCGTCTTCAAAAAGCGTTGCCACATCTCCGGTAATGGCAATTGCCTGACCAGCAGAGACCTTATCTCCTTTTTTAACAAGGAGTTTCTCCAGTCTTGCCGTTACCGTATGGTACTGCTCTCCATGGTTAATAATCACCGTGTTACCAAGACCTTTCAGGTAGGACGAGTATATTACCTTTCCTGTATCAACTGCAAAAGCCCTTGCACCGTTCTCTACCTTGAATTCAAGTCCGGTAATTGTCTTTTTGCCGCCAAACCTGTCAGTTTTTTCTTCGTTAAACCGCGTTACGATAACCCCTTCAAAAGGCGGGGGGAGGCTGCCCTTGTTTTTTGAAAACCCTTTTTCAAGAACAAAGCTGTCATTTTTCAGTGAGACAATGGCCTCAACCAATTCGTTGGAAACAGACTGTAACTCCGCAATTGCCTGGGTTCTCAGCTGGGCCTGTGTCTGGATCCTGGCAATGAGTTCATTTTTATAAGTCTTTGTTTCGTTGATGTTTTTTTGGGCTTCAAGGGTTTGTGTCTTAAACTCATCCAGGAGGGATTTTTCAAGGACGAGCGCTTTCATGGCTCTTTTATGCTTCTCCTGCTCGATCTTGTATTTGGCAATTACCGATTTGTCGTATTTTATCAAGGAGTCAAACGATTCATGGAAGGAGAGAAGATCGGCTAAACTTTGAGAAGAGAAAGCAACATTGAGGATACCAATTTCGCCCATGGTGTAGTAGGCCGAAATCCGTTTTTGAAGATGATCCAGTACCTTTTGTTTTGCCTTGGTTATTTTTTCAAGTTTCTCTTGTTTTTCTTCTATGAGAAGCTGTTGTTTTAAGGAATTTATTTCTAGTTGTTCCAGTTTCTTTTCCAGCTCCTTTAACTGTTCATCCAGGAGAGATATCTCGTTTAAAATTGTTTGTTGCTGTTGTTTTCCCTCAATTATTTTTTGTTCCTGGGTGGTGATTGCCTGTTGCAGGAGGCTTAACCTTTCCCGGTAATTTGCAACCTTCAGTTCATTTTCGAGCTTTTTTTCTTCTCCGATGGACGAAAAAACAATGCTGTGAGAGAGCAGCAGTACGAAAAACACTCCGATTGCAGCAGAAAAACCATGCGGGAAGAAACGTTTCGATGTGAAAAACAGAGTTGTTATCCTTGCCATGCTGCCGCCTTAAACACGTAAGAATTTATGCATGGTGGAGTAGCTGCCCAGCGAGCAGAGTAGAATGGAAACCCCAATGATTACCATACTTACCCCTGGTGAGAAAAAGGAAAATTCAAACATGTTCAAAAATCCAGGCCCGGAAAAATTATCTCTCATCCACTGAAAAAGCATATAAAGAGAGATAATGCCAAGGGTCGAGCCAAACACACCCTGAAGAACGCCTTCAAGCAGAAACGGAGTTCTTATATAGTTATTGGTTGCTCCCACCAGTTTCAACAGCTCAAGTTCGTCCTGGCGACCAAGCAAGGTGAGGCGGATCGTGTAGGCAACCATAAAAATGGTTGTTAAAATCAGCAGGGCTCCACTGAGCAGTACGATAAATGAAAGTAATTTGGTGAAATAAAAAAAACGTTCAACCCAGTCCTGTCCGTACTGTACCTTTATTGTGCCCGGGAGTTTGGAAAGATAGTCTGAAAAGAGTTTAACCTTATTGAGACTTCTCAGGCTTTTCAGCGGTACAATCTCTATTGACGACGGAAGAAAATCAGTGGGTACGTCATCAAGCACGCTTTTATCATCTCCAAGCCGGTCTGCAAATTTTGTATATGCCTCGTGACTGGAGATAAAAGTTATCGATTCAACGTCGTCAAATTTTCTGATCTTGTTCTCAAGATGCTGCTTTAGTTCGGGACCAGGATCTTCGTCAAGATATACCGTCAGGGTAAGATCATTCCCGAGCTTGGCCCCGAGATGGAGCATGTTGGAATAGATAAGATAGAAGAAGGCAAAAATAAGCACGGAAAGGGTAACCGTAAGCAGTGTCATAAGCTGGGAACCCCAGGTTTGTTTGAGATTACGACCGACCTGTCGTATTACTGTGAACCAGAACCGCATCCTTAAATTCCTCCTGTCATGGAATAAAATTCACCGTTTCTCAACTCCATTACCCTGTTTCTGCGATTACGGTAAATGGTATCATCGTGGGTGGCAATGACTATGGTCGCTCCGGCCTTGTTGCAGTTGCCAAGAAGCTTCATGACCTTTTCGGTGGTCGATGCATCAAGGTTTCCTGTCGGTTCATCAACCAGTATGATGGTTGGTGAGTTGGCAATTGCCCGCGCAAGAGTAACCCGCTGCTGTTCTCCCCTTGAGAGTTCTCCGGTGATGGTATCATGTTTGTCCCGAAGGTCGAGTTGATCAAGCAAGTCCCGGACTCTTTTTTGAATGAGCTGCGGCTTTTTATAGGAAACCTCCATGGATATAGCAATATTTTCGGCTGCCGTCCTGTCTGTGAGGAGTTTAAAATCCTGGTAGGC
>PDWI01005431.1_pt1 | contig 16669 bp, 21 predicted proteins | sample 1430891 | NCBI WGS metagenome assembly PDWI01 (sample SAMN01162508, study PRJNA174530) | Oral metagenome, whole genome shotgun sequencing project. | biome: Marine environment; feature: Marine mammal; material: Swab sample of the gingival sulcus; isolation source: swab sample of gingival sulcus...
AAAATTAAGTATAGCCGTAGCTATAGTTTATTTTTACAACGAAATATAGCATAAAAAGGCACATTTTATTGAGTAATTTTGAGGTGGAAATGGTATTAACCCCCCAAAGGATTTTTAATTCTTTCGGGATTTAGACAACATTTAACCCACATTGTTATGTGGATTAAATAGCAACCAATTGTACTTTTAACTTTATATCTTTATGTTCAATCAAAACAAAATCAGCTGTTAAACCATCTTTACTTTTAAAACTAATTTCCACTTTTTCTTTAGTTTTTGTAGTGTTTATTATTTTTTCCAATTGTCGGTTGGTTTTGTTTGTAAAATAATAGTTAAAACGTTTGTCCTTATCTTGCAACAAGATGCTAAAATCTTTTTCAAGGGTATGGATTAAAGCCTTTCTATCCAATTGTTCCACTATAAAATTAATCTTAAAATTGCCATTATTCAATTCAGCATCAAACATTTTATTGCCCATTTCTGTAGTAAAAACAATGCGATGATGTCTGTTGGCCATTTTTTTTATAATCATCAATCCACCAAACTGATGGCTATAGGCCGTTATGTTTGTTTTATAAACATAGTCTTTTTCGGCATCTGCAAAATAAGGGTTTTTAAAAGATGTAATATCGGTTGAGGTTTCTTTTAAATGTTTAACGGTACTTACCGTACAAGCCGATAAAAGAAACATTACAAGCATGTTAGTTCGTAAAAACTTCATCTTTTAAAGGGGTATTTTCCTGCCTGTTTTTAAAAGTAATCAGCGTAAAATCATTGGCCGGTTCTATCATTTTTACCTGTTCTACTACATAATTTTTTATCCCGAAATATAGCTCAAACTGTGCTATATATTTTTTTAATTCTACGTCTTTGGGCCGGAGAGTAACTATAAATTGTTTGTCATTTTTTATAAAGCTGATATGAAAATTCTCTTCATCAAATAGTTCACCGGTAGCGGTATTGGTTATTAAATGGTTTAGGTTTTTAAACAACTTATTGTTACCAGTATTTACCGTAGTTTTTTTGCCGTTGTCATTGATTAACATTTTATTGTTTTTAAAAACAATACTGTAATCAAAAGGTTTCATATAATACCATTTTACAACGTTGGGCTGTTTAAAGTAGAAAGTTCCCGAAGAAACAATGTCATTTTTTAAAAACGAGAGGTGTTTTTTTTGCGTAAAATCACTTTTTATGGTTTTGGTGGTTTTGGCTTTTTCTCTAACTTTTTGCTTAAAGACTAACTTTTCGTCATCAGAAAGGGATTGCTGTGCAAAAATGCCCAATCCATAACATAAGAAACAAACAACCGTAAATAATCTATTCATAAGGCTCTATTTTTAACAATTGGTCAACAGTAACCAGTTTAAAATCATTTTTATAAAGAAATTGCAATAACTGTTCCAAAACCTTAGGACAGCGGGCATTGGTATCATGTAACAAAATGATATCTCCGGCCTGTAAATTATGGGTTATTCTTTTAAAAATCTTCTCCGTACTTTTTGTAACTGTATCGTAGGATCTCCTATTCCAGCCTATTACAGTTAAACCGGATAGTTTTGTGGCTTTGGCTATAGCCGGATTGGTTACGCCAAACGGCGGCCTAAACAACTTTAATTTTTTATTTAATAACCTTACTGTTAATTGATTAGTATCATTTATTTCATCTAACACTTTGTTTATTGAAAAAAAACCAAAACTGTTGGCATGACTAAATGAATGCTGCCCTATGGTATGTCCACTGGTAATAATTTTTTTTGCTAAATCAGGATATTTTTTTATTTGCTTTCCAATACAAAAGAAAGAAGCCCGGGCATTAAATTTATCCAAAACATTCAAAACTTTTGGTGTTATTTTCGGGTTCGGACCATCATCAAAGGTAACAGCAATACACTTTTCGGTTACCTTAGCATTGTAATGCAATGCCGGCAAAAAATAATTCCATTGAATGTTAAAAGAGCCTAAAGCCGTAAGAATGAACCACAATACAATTATTACCAGCAAAGGCCATACAGGAAAATTTGAAAAAATTATCATGGCAATAGCCATAACCGCAACAATAAGAAAAACGCTATTTACCCTCTTAAAAATTAGCATGTTGCAACAGTACTAAACTGTGATTTTTGCCCCGGTATTGGTTATAAAGTAAAACATTTTGATATTTATTGCTATCAATTGTATTAAACCGGCAAACTTTAGGAATTTCTTGCCTTTTTAGAATATTTACAGCCAAATAAAATCCATATGCAGATGCTGTGTTGTACTCGCCACACAAATGTTTGTACACTACTTGCTGTGTATTTTTAAACAATTCATTTGTGAGGGGCTGATAATTTTGGTCAAATTCAACATCGCCATTGTTTCCCAATATCACAATATCTATATCATCAGGCGTAAGCCCGTTTTTTCTCATAAATTGTTGAACAGCCATCTCTAAGCCACTTCTTTCCAATCGATTATAAATATCGGTATCAATTAGTGTAGCATAAGAATCAGCGGATTTATTTCTACTTAGTACAAAAAAATTAGCTCCTTCACCAAAGATGGTACCGGTTGTTTTGGTATCAAATAAATTCAAATTTTTTATTGTTTCTGATTTGATATGGCCAATGATTTTGTGAAGTTCATTAGTGTGCTGGCCATGTTCATCAACACCACCAACCAACACATTTTCAGCTCCTTCCGAAAGCATCATTTGTGCATCTATCAGGCAGGATTCAAAAGATACGGCATCGTTTACATAGGTAAAATTATAATTGTTGCATTGCAAACCCAATGCAATTTGTGCCCCAACCGTATTGTGAGTGGATTGGATAAAAGAAGTTGGCGTTAAAAATTGCTCATTATTGTCTATAATAGCACGTACAAATTTTTCTGAGTCTTGAGTACACCCCATTCCGGTACCGGTTATAATGGCATCCGGATTAGAAATTTTGGCTTCTTGTAAGGCTATTTTGGATACCACAGTCCCCATTTTAACCCCTTTGGCCATTCTACGGGCTGCTCCGGGTGAAATATAATCTTTATATACCGGATTTACGGTGGGTAATATGTTTTCTGAATAAGAGATGGTGTCCGAAAAAATGCCATTATCTTGTACACTTTTTTGTGCAGATATACTACTTATACCGTTTATAAATACTTTCATAGCCTAATTTTTTGAAAAAATAAGTGCCGTACAATTTCCACCAAAACCAAAAGAATTAGACAATATGTGGTTCATGTTTTTCTTGGTAATTGCCGTTACCGGAACTATTCCTGTTTCTTCAATTACTTTTTTAAAATTTAAATTGGGGAAAATTTCCTGATGTTGCAAAGACAAAACGGAATATACTGCCTCTATACCTCCTGCGGCAGATAGAGTATGCCCGGTAAACGCTTTAGTAGAACTTACCGGCGGGATATTTTTACCAAAAACATTATGGATAGCTTTGCTTTCGGATAAATCATTATTTGGGGTAGCTGTACCGTGAGCATTGATATAATCGATATTTTTTGGTGATAATCCGGAAATTTGCAAAGCTTTCTGCATGGCCAATGTAGCTCCTATGCCCTCTTCGGAAGAAGCCGTCTGGTGATAAGCATCGTTGGCATTGCCATAACCGGACACATAGGCCAAAACTTTCTTCTTTTGGCTTTTTACAATTTTTTCTGACTCCAATACCAAATAGGCTGCTGCCTCACCTAAATTAAGCCCGCTTCGCTCTTCATCAAAAGGCTTACAATATTCTTCTGATAAAATCATTAAGGTTTTAAAACCGTTTATGGTAAACTTAGACAAACAATCCGAACCACCTGCCACTACCCTGTCCAATCGCCCGGAATTTATCAAACGAGCCCCCAGCATAATGGCATTAGCTGCTGAGGAACAAGCGGTACTAATGGTTGTTACATATCCGCTAATATCCAATTGACGGGCAATTTTTTCAGAACTGTCTCCGGCCGGATGACTGGTGATAAACCTTCTGTTTGTGGGGTCAGTAAGATATTGATAATAGAATTTCTCTGTCATATCCATCCCTCCCACACTGGTAGCAGAGACCAAACCGGTTTGGAACCCGTCGTTTAAATCTACATCAGCATTGGAGAAAGCTTCTTTAGCTGCTATTGACCCTAAAAGAGCTGTTCTGGAGTAATTGTGCGTTTGAGGTAAATTAAGTTTTTTTGCTAAAACTTCATTGCTTAGACCTATTTCACCAACTTTAATCACATTCTCATGTATGGTGTTCAGTTGTTCCACCGTACCCAAACCATGTTTGCTGTTTTTGAGTGATTGATAATTTTCCGCAACATTGTTACCAATTGCAGAAATAATTCCCATACCGGTTATAGCAACGCCTTTGCTCATCTATTTACTTCTGTGCTCTTGAATATATTCAGCCATTACAGCAACAGATTCAAATATTTTTCGGCCTTCTTTAGGGTCTGTCAGTTTAATGCCGTAATCTTTGTCTAGCATTACTATTAACTCTAAAGCATCAATAGAATCTAAACCCAATCCATCACCAAATAAGACATCATTATCACCAATGTCTTCTACGGTAATTTCTTCTAAATTGAGTTGTTCAATAATTTTTTGTTTTAGTTCTAATTTTAAATCTTCCATCTAGTCTGAGGTTTTAAATAATTGGGTAATATCGCTATTTTTTGTGTTTTTACTGCCTTTTTTTACCAAATATACAAATCCGTTGTAATTTATGCCATCAATTTCTACCCAACCGCAAATAACAGCATTGGTATTGGTTGTAGCCAACAACGTAGTTGCATAATTACTCAAAAATTCTGAATTAAATGCATCAAAAACAAAAAAAGCGTTTTCGCTTTGTAATTGGTGCATAATACTAATTTCTCCAATGGCAATATTAGGCAGTGTATAAACAAAATTAGCCGGGCTGGGATAATAATTTTCTATGTTATTAATAGTAGCCTGATGTTTCCTATCGGTATCCAGACTGGCGGCATTATTGGATAATACTACAGCGGTTTTGGAATCCAGTTTTTTACTATTGCGGATAAGGATTTCCGTACTTAGCAAAGCCAATTTACAGAGGTTATCCATTTTAAAAAACTTAGGATAATTTATAGCATATTGACGATAAATTTCCTTAAATATTTCTGAGACACCATCCTCAGAAACACAGGTATAATCCAACTTGCCATCAATGTAAACCGATCCGTTTACTATTTGGCATACAGTTGATATATAAGTAGTATTTTTCATTTAACAAACTACAAAATTAGGCAAAACATTAAAGATAATAGTTAAAAAAAACATCAACTTTGATTAGAGGGTGTTAGTGTTTCTGTTTCGGCTTATATTCATGGAATGATTTATTAATCTATTAACTATTATCATCACAGATTAACTCCACACGCTGTATTTCACAATAATCAAACTGAAACTTTCCTAAAGACAGCCGCCGTATTACAGCCTCCAAATCCTGATGCTGTTTTTAAAAATATACGCAAAGGCGTTTCTATAGGGTTTTCTATAATATTTAGGGGTTGCGATACACCCGGTTCATCAAAACCCAATGAGGTAAACAACATATTCCGCATTAAGGATTGCATACCAATTATGGTTTCCACTAATCCCGCAGTTCCCAGTGTATGGCCGTAATAGGCTTTTAGGCTATTTACAGGTATTTCTTGCAATCCACTGCGGTTTAAAGCTATAGCTTCCATTTCATCATTATACAACGTTGCGGTACCATGAGCAGAGATATAGTCTATTTGCCCGGCGTTTATATTTGCCTTATTCATCGCTTCTGTTATACTTTGATACAAGCCTTCACCGGTTCTGGACGGTCCTGAAATATGGTTGGCATCGTTACAAGAGGCTGCTCCAATGAGTTCTACCGCATCCGGACTAAGCATATCACTGGCATTAGTAACCAATACGGATGCAGCGGCATCGCCAATATTTATCCCTTTTCTATTTTTGGAGAAAGGCCTGCAAATTTCATCACTCATAGCCTGAAAGGCATTAAATCCCGAAAGCACAAAGGCTGAGGCCAAATCACCACCCGTTACAATCACATTTTTGTACTGTTTATCTTTTATCAGCCTATCAGCAATTGCAAGTGCCAAAACCCCACTTACACAGGCGTTGGACAAAATAATCGGTGTATTGGAAAAATTAAAAAATCTTTGTATTGTTTTTCCAAGTTTAGGTAAATATGCCTTTGATTTGTCAAAATTTGTATCACCATACAAAACATCTATATTACCTTTGGTTGTAGCAATAAGTAATCCGGTATATTTGTCAATATTGAGTTTAGCCTGAGAAATAACATCTTGTACGGAACAAATTATCATCTGTTCTAACTTGGTATATTCATTTGGGTTTGCTAATTCTTCAAATTTTTTTCTTAAAGTATTCCTATCAACAATTGCAGCCATATATTCAAAAGGCAAGCTTTTATGAGTGTGTTTTGCTACTCCGGAAATTTTGTTTAATACATTCTCAGCATTTTTGGCTGTAGAAAATCCCAGATTGGAAATAATATTATTATATGATAGATAGGTTTTGTCCAATTCTTTATACATTAAATTTAATAATGATGCAATACTTGTTGATACGCACTGTCAAATAAAAAATTACTTAAAACCAAGGGGCGAAGAATTTCCAGATTAAAACGCACTGTTGTGCGTCTAAAGGTAATTTCTATGACAATCCCAATTTTTTTTTCCATTTTTCAAAAAATGAAGGGTTGGTCAATGCCAATTCTCCTTTGTCATCCAAAAAAACCTGTACGGTTTCACCAGTACAGACTACCTTACCTTCGGAGTTAAAAATTTTATAGGTAAAAACCATTTTTGCAGCCTGATGATTGACAAAAGTAGTTTCTATTGTGGCTATATCGCCATATTTTAAGGGCAATTTATGATTGCAAATTGATTTTACTATGGGGGTACTATAACCGGCAGCTTTTACATCTAGATAAGATAAATTATGAGCCCTGCCCAGAGCTTCCCTTCCATCTTCAAAATAAGTAATATAGTTGCCGTGCCATACGATGCCTAATGGGTCTGTTTCATTAAATCGTACTCTGATTTTACTCGTATGGCTAATCTTTTCCATTTTATACTGTAATTTGTTTTTTGTTATACCAAAGTGCAATGATAACATTTACTACAAAAAATAACAACAATAATCCCAATTTCGGTAAAATATCCAAGGTAGTGGCCTGCCTTAATAATACGTCATAAAAAGCCTGTAGCCCCCAGTTCATAGGTGAAATTTTTGAAATGATTTGCATAAAATCGGGCATCATAAAGACCGGCACCCAAACTCCGCCAATTGCGGCTAATATAACCGCTGCAGTAGCTCCAAAAGGAGCAGACTGTTCGGGTGTAGTGGCGATAGTACCAAGCAATATTCCAAAACCAATAGCCGCTAAACCGGAAAAAATGGCTACCAAACTCATCTTAATAAAATTATCTCCAATGGTAAACGAGGGCAAACCAAGGTATGGTAAAAGATATTTTCCGATAATTAATAAAATAACAAATTGTATAAAACAAACCGCTAAGTAAGTGATGGCTTTTCCTCCCAAAACCGTTAGATATGATACAGGTTGAGTTCGCAATCGTATAAAAGTGCCCAGATTCTTTTCTTTTACCATATTAATTGATAATGGAATTACTATAAAAAAAATGGCAAATAGCGTCCATGCCGGCACATTATGCTGCGTAGAAGTAGGTATGATTACCGCCTCTTGACTACCCGGATTAATCTCTTTAAACTGAACCATATTCCTATCGGCTGTAAACGGATTTTCTGTTAGTCCTTCCTCACCCAAAACATCATAAAAAGCAGCATAAATGGTTTCCGTTTCTATTTTGGAAATCATGTTGTCTATTTGCAGCAGTACCATACTTTTAAAAGTCTGTTGGGTGGCCGGGTCAAAGAAAAGTTTTATCTCTTTAGGCCGGGTAACCGGCTTTTTCCCGATAAGGCTATCGCCAACCCCAAAATCTCTTAAAATAACCTGCACATTTCTGTCAATAACCTGATAAATGTTCCGGCTTAAATCTTTGGGTATTACCACCGCCATTTGATAATCGCCCCTTAAAACGGCATCTTTAGCGTCAGTTTCCGTAAGTGGCTTATCGCCTAAAGTTGTTACTAACTCAAAAGCACTGCTATCTCGCAATTGAGATATCACAGTTGCTGCAATTTCCCCTTTATCATCATCTACCAGAAGAATAGGTACCTTGTTGTTTTTTAATATTTTAAATGAGCTATCCTGAATTAAAGATATAGTTAAAATTAAAGCGATGGGCATCGCAAATAAAATAATGAGTCCGCCTAAATCTCTAGACAACAATTTTATTTCCTTATATGCAGCAAACCACAATTTACGCATGATCCCTGAGTTCTGAACCGGTGAGGCTGATAAACACATCTTCTAAAATTTCGGCTCCGGTTGTGTTTTTAATTAATTCTGATGGCGAACCTCCGGTAATTATTCTTCCTTTGTCTAAAATGGTTACCTGAGTACAAAATTCTTGTGCTTCTCTTAGGTGGTGTGAAGTATAGATAATGGTAGTACCGCTTTTATTCAGTTTTTTTAATTGTTTTATAATGGCATTTTTAGATTGCACATCTACACCTACCGTAGGCTCATCTAAAAATAAAATAGTGGGACGGTGTAAAATTCCGGCTATGAGATTTGCCCGCCGTTTCATGCCTCCGGAATAGGTTTTTATCTTTTTATCTTTAAATTTGGTTAAACCTAAAAGTTCTAAATTTTCTGCAATATTTTCTCGTAATGTTTTTCCGGATAAACCGTACATTGCACCAAAATACAACAGGTTTTCATAAGCCGTTAAAGTGGGATACAGAGCGTATTCTTGCGGTACTACGCCTATTTGTTGTTTAATTTCCAACGGATGCTCTGAAAAATTAAGGCTGTTTACCGTTATCATTCCGGTACTGGGTTTTAACAAACCGCAAAGCATGGAAATCAATGTAGTTTTTCCGGCACCGTTGGGCCCTAATATACCGTGAATCTGATTTTTGTATATATTTAAATCAATAGCGGATAGGGCAATATCTGAAGTATTTTTGTATTGCTTTGATACTTGTTTTAATACAATAATAGCATCCTCCATGATTTTATTTAATCGCTTTTTTTAGCTTTTTAAAAAACGCTTCTTCATGTCTGGAAATAGCAACCAATTGGTCAGCTACTTCATTATAGCCATCTAATGCCACACTTCTGTTTTTGTACAATCTGGAACAATTAACCGCAAAATCTCGCCAGCTATCACCTATTGCAGTAATCTCCACTGAAAGTTTCCTCAGTTCTTGTTTGTTTAAAATAACAGCAGCCTCTTGTAAAAAAGCTCCGTAAATAAATCGAAAGCCACCACCTCCCGTACCTATTTCTTCCTGCATCCGCACAATTTGGCCAAGATAGTAATTGGCTACCTTAACACCTTTTCTCTTAGGCCATTTTCTAATAAGTTTTGCAATGGTTCGCATGCCTCTAACACCCACATAAGGAACAGGAGCCAACATATCTCTGCATGTAGTGCGAATACCTTTTAAGATAGCTTTTTCAAGATTAAGGTCTTTGGGATATTCCACCGGATAATACATGTGGCCTTTGGGAGCAAAGGCTCCTTTAGCAAAACGCACTTTGTCCAGTTCTTTGGCAGTAAGTTTTGTAGTGGTTTCCATAACCGGATCACTAATCAAATAGTGGCCATTTAATTTGCCATAAACTACTAAATTATGGGCATTAAAATGAAAACGGTACTCATCCGGAAAATAGGGTAAATTATAAACACCTACTTGTAAACCCACCGGATTCTGTCGTAACAATTCGTCATCCAAAACTTTCCGTGCCCTATCTTCATCTTTAAACTTAAATCTTTTGATTTTTACACCGGTTCTTCTGGCAAAACGCTTAAAAATTATACCCGGCATTGGTCTAAAACTAATGGCCGGAGCATGATTTACTCTCAAAAATGGAATATACACAAAAAATAATCCGGAACCAATACCAAAAACCATGGGTTCGGATACCGAGAAACCATTGTGTTTCATAAGGTTAGACACCACGCCGTTTTCACAGTGGGCTGCCTGATGATGTGTAAATGTTATTTCCATGTATGCTTTTCTACATTTTTTAATTCTTCCATGCTTATATTAAAAACATCGGCATATTTTCGTTTTATCCTTCTGGAAAGCATTTTAAAAACTTTTGGCTTAAAATGCCTTTTTACCCGCCATTGCCACATATTCATATATGCCGCTAAGGTAGGCAAATCCATTTTACACACTTCCATGTAATATACAACCGGACTGGCTACACCGGCCATTACCTGCTCTTTGGCTGCTGCTGCACGTCCTTTTAATACAGCTATGGCATTATCCAATGCTACCGTTTTAGGCTCCCAACCGGTACTGTTGGCTGTGATATAATTGCCGTCTTCATCCACCGCATAGCACAATTCCCTAAAATTAGCTGATTCCAGATTACTCTTATCCTGTGGTACATCTTCTTTCTTCATAATGACTTAATTAGCAAAGTTATCTCGCAATTGCTCACTACTTGCTCCCTTTCTTTTATTTCACATCGCATTTTACATACGGTTTGCTCTCCTGTATCCAATCGGGAGATTAATTCGGCATGGGAAATTAAACACCGGCCTGCCTCCGGTAAATGGTTTATGGTTACATTCTTTACATGGTTAATAAAACCAATTACTTTATTGCTGTCTCCGTTATGGTCATTTTTTTTAAAAAAACTTTGTCCTACAATGGCAGAACAGGTTTGTGCTGCGTTTTCAATTAAACCACAGGCCATAAAACGATTTTCTGATACAAAAATGCAATTTACATTAATTTTAAAACTTGTGGTAACACTTTTTTTATCAATGTATAACAAATCGTCCACCAGAAGCATAGGAGGCCTATGGGGTAAAAATTTTTTTATGTCTATGTGTTGATGTATTTTTTCCAAATTTAAACTACCACCGTTTTCATTTCAGCGGTGGCAATAATTGTATTGTTTACGGCGGTATTAATTTTAACCAGTGTTATACCCATAATTTCGTGCAAAATAGAAACAGTAGTCACCAGTTTATCATTTACCTGTGGCAAGGTAGTAATTTTTACACTTTTAATAGCTCCTATGTAACCGGTAGGAGCAGGTTTATTCTTTAAAAAGTATTGATAACCGGTATGTAAAGCTACGGACTGTGCCATATGTTCTATGAGTCCCGGCTCCCTAAAAGTATTATTTTTTAAAAAGATATTACCATTTTTTACGGTTAAGCCAGAGGTTACCTCTTTATCAGTATAATTAAAGAGAGCATCTACCATTACTATGGGGATACGTTGGGGAATAAGTTGGGTTACATCAACCTGATTTAGGTTTTTATTAAAGTTACTCATATGATTAACAAACCGTTAACAAAGAATAGGCATATGAAAATCGGGCACTCTCCGGAACAGAAAGCAGGATTTTTTCACCTTTCTTAAGCCTTCCGGTTTCCACTAACTCTTCTAACATAAGATAGATAGAGGCAGCACCTACATTGCCAATTTTTTCTAAATTGATAAACCATTTTTCCAATGGAATATTTACACCATGCCTGAGCATTTCTTCCATAAGTTTATCCTTAAAATAGTACGAAGAAATATGAGGAAGATAATAGTCAATTTCATCGGGTGTAATTTTATACAGCTCCATTGATTTTTTTAAACTGTCCACACCTTTTACCAATATTTGTTCGCCCAATAATTTGGTATCTTGCTTCATCGCAAAAATGGACTGTTGACTCCATTTTTCGGCATTAAATTCACTCCACGGCTTTAGCTCGCCGTTTTCAAGTTTATCCGCACCAGCGTACATACAGGCTTCTAATTCATGGGCATAAGAATAGCCTTTTATCCATTCTATTTTAAGGGGTTGTTTGCCTTTGGGTTCACTTTCTAACAAAAATGCCCCTGCTCCATCCGAAAGCATCCAACGTAAAAATTCTTTGTTAAAAGCAATTATTGGTTTTTGTTCCAGCTTTTTCAGATGAGCTGCTTCATCTTCAAAGGTATTGGCCATCATCCATGAACTGGTACGTTCAGAACCCGCACATACAGCATTTTTTACCTCGTTGGATCTTACGGCCATATAGCCATATTTTAAAGCGTTCATCCCACTGCAACAGGCTCCGGAAGCCGCATTTATTTCCAAATTTCCATTTTTTAGATAACCATGCACCATTGCAGTATGAGAAGGCAATATCTGATCCGGGCTGGAAGTACCACAACTGAGTAATTCTATGTCCTGTACCGTAAAACTATCGTCACATAAATTTTCTATGGCTGCTTTGGTTAACTGGGCATTGTTATGGGTAATTTTACCATTATCATCAATGGCATAATATCTGGTCTTAATCCTGTTGTTTCTTAGAACTATTCCTTTCGCTTTAGAATGCTTGCCGTTTATACAGCCTAACTTCTTTTCCATATCCTCATTGGAAACCGGATTATTAGGTAAAAATTTGGCAATCCTTGTTATGTAAACCTCTTTCATCATTTATTAAGGTGGTCTATCTTAGTTTTATTGATTTGTAATATTTTATGTTTAGTTTAATATTGTTTTTATTTGGCAAATAAGTCAGTAAAAATACAATAAAAACAATTGGAGCCATCACCCAAATGGCAAATTTGAGATAAAAACTAAATAATCCAATATATTTCTTTCTTTTTTTTGGATTATTAGCACATTTTTTATGGATATAGTTGGCCCATTTGTTAAAAATGACATTAGCACGGGCATCCATTGTTATGAGAAATGGTTTTACCACTACAGCTTTTTTTGCTAATAGTTGTTCTTGCAACACATTATATTCTTCTGATAATAAGCTATTAACAATAGGTTTACCAAATTTAACAGCACTATCTATGTCTTGTTGAGATACACCGGGTTTTGGAAAAACACCCAGATACCGCTCCTTTTTGCCTCGCATCATCCATTTTTCTATGGTGATGACACTAATGTGATTAATGTGCCTGTCCACCAGTACGATATTGCCAACTAACCTAGCCTTATTTTTGGCCAATAGCCTTTTCATCTTTTCTTGTGCCTGTATCCACATATTTCTGCATCCTATAACGGTAATAACTGGTTTGTCCTTTAGTATCTCAAAAGCAAATTGGGTTTTGAGAAATGAAGTAACGGGTAAAGACGGTGTCAGATACCATACCTGATAGGCTAAAATAATCAAGTCAAAATTAATTTCTAATAATTCCTGATCCGGAGGCTCAATAGTTATGGGAATCTGTAAAAAAGTTTCGGGAAAAACATCGTAAAAAGTATGAGGTGTCCATGGAAAAGGATAAGAAGGCTTGGGCTTTATCTCATATCGATAAAGACTTACATTAGATTGATTTTCAATATTTTGCAATACATTATTAGCTATTTCCTCCAATTGGCCGGATTGAGTATAATATATGAGCAGTACATTTTTCATAATTGGGGCTGTTCCTCTTGCTTTTATCCGCCTTATACGCTTGAATCCTTATTCCAAAAATCAAAATAATTAAACCACTGTTCAGGATACCTTTTTAAAATAAATTCAATGTTTTGGGTATAATTTTGCAACAGACCTTGGGCATCTCTTTGCTTGGCCGTGGCCATTCTGGTGTATAAATGATAATGTTTTGTGGTTTCTTTCATTACATAGACAAAAGCCACAGGAACTTTTAACCGTGATGCCAACAAAAATGGGCCTGCCGGAAATTTGGCTTTTTCACCCAACAATTCTACCTGCAAAAAACGGGAACCTTCAAAAAACCGATCACCAGTAAAACAAATAAGCTCTTTGTTTTCCAAGGCTTTATTAATTTCAAAGATATGAGATAAATCTTCTTTAACAAAAATAAATTTTGCCATGTTTTGTTCTGCTACCGATTCTAAATAGGATTTAATGTCTGAATGTTCTTGATCTGTAGTAACAATATTTATTTGAGAATGGGTATCTATTTCCCTAAAAAAGAATTCAGCTATTTCAAAATTTCCAACATGAGCACTTATAAGTACACCACCTGTACGGTCAGATAACAATTCTTTGAGGTGTTCTATACCGTCAAAATCATAGGTAAATTTATCCCGTAATCCACTGGAAATAGCCACCTTGTCAATTATAGTCTGGCCAAATTTAAAGTAGCTTTTATAAACGTACCAATAACTTTTTAAGACACTGTATTTAAGCCGTTTATTAAAGTAGTAAAAAGAGGCCTTGGTGCCTTTTGGCGAAAACAAAAAGAAGTAAAATGACACAAAAACAAGCAAAAAATAGGCCGCTCTTAAGCCAAGATACTTAATAAAAAAAACAAATATTCTATACCCTAAGACATTACCTCTAGATTTTCCTTGCCACCGGGCCATGTATTTATCAGGCTAATTTTTGTTCTATCAGGTCGTAAAAATTCTGTAGCGTATTTATACCGGTAAAGTCGTCTGCAACCAGCTTTACACCAAAATTAGATTCTACTGCCACCACCAAGTCAACAAAATCCAAACTATCAAGTTCCAGTGTGTCTTTTAAATTAGCTTTGGGTTGTACGTCTTCCTCTTCTACTTCAAATTCATCTATTAAAAAGTAGTTTACCTTTTCTTCTATTGCTTTTTTCTCCATTTTCATTAAAATTACAATTTTCTAACAATTAGGGCAGAGTTTGTACCTCCAAACCCAAAAGAATTGGACAAAAATACATCAATTTTTTTATTCAATGTCTTTTTAACAAAATTTAATTGAGCCGCAGCCTCATCTACTTCATCTAAATTAATATTTGGAGCTATAAAATTATTATTCATCATTAAAACAGAATAGACAATTTCACTGGCTCCGGCCATCCAGCATTCATGTCCGGTCATTGATTTCGTACTACTCACATAAGGCTTATGTGTACCAAAAACATTATGTATGGCAATGGCTTCATTTACGTCGCCTACCGGTGTAGAAGTGGCATGAGCATTTACATAATCTATTTTTTCAAGAGCTATTCCGGCATCTTTGATTGCTTTTTGCATGGCAATAGCCGGCCCTTCTGCTGTAGGGGTAGAAATATGGTCGCCATTGGAAGAAAAACCATAACCAACAACCTCGCCCAAAATGGGAGCTCCTCTTTTAATAGCGGTTTCGTAGTTTTCCAATATTACGGTAGCTGATCCTCCGCTTGGTACCAGTCCGTCTCTATCTTTGTCAAATGGTCTGCAAGCCATCGCCGGCTGATTTTCTCGCACAGAGAAAACACCCAATCCATCAAAACTGGCCATACTCCATTTGTTGGTTTCTTGTGCTCCACCACAGATAATAATATCTTGTAACCCGCTCTTTATGAGATGATAGCCCATCCCTATAGCGTGTGATCCGCTAGCACAGGCTGCACTAATGGTAAAATTAACGCCGGTTAACTTAAAAACAGTGGCCATATTCATAGTTACGGTAGAATTCATCGCCTTAAATATAGCCCCCGAACCTACCAAAGTAGTATCTTTTTTATCTCTAATCACATCTATGGACTCAATTACCGACCGGGCTGTACTGTCATTTCCAAAGAGAATACCCACTTCATGACGATGAAGAAAATCTTCGGTAATTTTTGCACCTTCCAATGCTTCTAATGTAGAAAGAAAAGCATATTGACTCTCTTCGCCCATACTAACCCGTTGCCGTCTGGAAAGCATTTTTTTTAAATTAGGTGCCGGTACATCACCGGTTAAGCCGGAACGAAACCCCATAGCTTTTCTATCCGGGTCTAAAACTATTCCCGACTTCCCATTGTAAAGTGATTCCTTTACTTCACTTAAATTTTTTCCAATACAAGAATAGATACCCATTCCTGTAATTACAACTCTGTTCATAACCCTAAAATAAAAAATTTAGCTGTAAATACCACCGTTAATATTTATAATTTCACCAGTAATATAAGATGATTTTTTGGAAGCGAGAAAAGCGACCAAATGTGCTACTTCCTCTGCCTCGCCAAAACGGTTTAACGGAATAAGTTTTTTGAGTTCATTTTCATCTAAATTTGCCGTCATATCAGATTTTATAAACCCAGGAGCCACGGCGTTGACCGTAATATTGCGTTTTGCCACCTCCTGTGCCAAGGCCTTTGTGGCTGCAACTATACCACCTTTGGCCGCAGAATAATTTACCTGGCCGGCGGTTCCTTTTACACCGGAAACAGAAACTATGTTTACAATTCTGCCGTATCGATTTCGTAACATTTTTTGCATAATGGCTTTGGTTACGTTATGAAAACCGGTAAGACTGGTATTAATAACGCTGTGCCAATCTTCATCTGGCATCCACATAAACAATCCGTCTTTGGTAATGCCTGCATTATTTATCAACACTTCAATTACGCTCTTGGGATGGCTTTTATAAAAATTTTCAATAGCAGTAGTCACGGACACATTATCCGTTACGTCAAAAGGCATTAAAGTAGCATCATTACCCAATGCTTCAACAGCTGTTTTAGTATCTTCTGCAGCCTTTTTATTGGATTGATAATTAATTAATATATGATAGTCCGTTTCTTCGGCAAGTTTTAAACAAATGGCTTTCCCTATACCTCTGGAGCCACCTGTTACTAAGGCATATTTCATATTCTTGTGTTGTTACTTTTATAAATTATTTG
>PDWI01012749.1_pt1 | contig 16669 bp, 16 predicted proteins | sample 1430891 | NCBI WGS metagenome assembly PDWI01 (sample SAMN01162508, study PRJNA174530) | Oral metagenome, whole genome shotgun sequencing project. | biome: Marine environment; feature: Marine mammal; material: Swab sample of the gingival sulcus; isolation source: swab sample of gingival sulcus...
TATTATATATTAAAGCAATTATGCTAATTTACATACGGATATGAAATACCAAGTTAAAATATAATACAAATGATAGTTGATAATCAGATATTTAATAATTGAGCTCAGGTTATCAGGTTTTATCAAAACATTATGAGGTATTAAACTTTCAACTTTACAAATTTTTTAACTTAATACATGACAGCAATAGAATTTAACAATATAAGCAAACAGTATCGTTTGGGTTTAGTATCTACCCGCACCCTTAGTCACGATTTGAACCGTTGGTGGACAACGAATATTTTGCGTAAAGAAGATCCCTATTTAAAAATAGGAGAGACTAATGATCGTTCTACAAAAGGCGAGAGTGAATATGTATGGGCTTTGCGAGGTATTGATTTTAAAGTAAAACAAGGCGATGTGCTTGGCATTATTGGTAAAAATGGTGCGGGTAAATCCACGCTTCTTAAAATTTTATCTAAAGTGACTTCTCCCACTACAGGTACTATAAAAGCCAAAGGGCGTATAGCCTCTTTGCTCGAGGTGGGTACCGGTTTTCATCCTGAGATGACAGGACGTGAAAATATTTTTATGAATGGTGCTATAATGGGGATGACCAAGCCCGAGATAAGAAGAAAATTGGATGAGATAGTTGAATTTGCAGGTGTAGAGCGCTATGTAGATACGCCTGTAAAACGCTATAGTAGTGGTATGATGGTGCGTTTGGGTTTTGCGATTGCAGCCCATTTAGAGCCCGAAATTCTTGTGGTAGACGAGGTGTTGGCAGTAGGTGATGCCGAGTTTCAGAAAAAAGCCATTGGCAAGATGCAAGATGTATCGAAAGGAGAGGGCAGAACCGTGCTGTTTGTGAGTCATAATATGGTATCGCTAAAGAATCTATGTAAAAATGGGGTGCTTTTGAAGAATGGTAGATTAGTTATGTCCGGAGATATTAATTCAGTAGTAGATACTTATATTGGTTATAATCAGTCAAATAGAGGGGTGGTAGAGTTTCCTAAAAAGATGTATAAGAGCGTTTTCAGGTCGTATATCAATAAAATAAGCACTATCAGTACAAGTAATTTTGACTCTAAGGCTATTTTTAAGATGGGAGATGATATTGGGATTGATTTGGAATGCAAGATACTAGAGCCTATAGATAATATTAATATTAATATTAGAATGAATGATAGTTTTGGGACAGGAATAGCAGCTTGGAGAACAAAAGAAATGGGAGTTGTATTAAAATATGATGAAAAATTGCGGGTTCGACTTATCATTAAAAATCTGAATGTATTTGACGGGATATATAATCTTAGTGTTGCATTATTAGCAGGTAATGAAACTATTGATTTCATAGATAATCTTATTTCTTTTGAGATAGTTCCGGATAATCAGGCTGTTTTTAATGGGAAGAGTGTTTCCAAAAGTTTAAATCTAATTTATACGCCTTGTGACTGGATTCAAATGTAGATTAATGAATAAAGATCAAATGAAAATTAAGGTTGCCCTTTTTGGACCCCATGACAGATTTAATTATGGAGATTTTCTCTTCCCATTAATGGTAGAGTATGCTTTTGAAAAAGTGTGTCCAGATAAATTTCAATTTACAAAGTATGCACTTGTGAATTCTGATTTCACTTCTTTAGGAGCATATAAAAGCAAGAGTTATAGGCGTTTGGTGAGTAATATCAATGCAAATAAAGAAGATGTTCTTATTGTTGCTGGGGGAGAATGTATTGGGGCTACCTGGCATACTCTTTTTCGATATATTAATTCATTGTTTTTTGAATGGAGTAATATTGATAACAGAGTTTTTCGAAAACTTAAACAGTATCAGATTGCAAGACGATGGTTGGGAGGAAAATCTGAATATCCGTATTGTGTAAACAAGACAGATTTTAAACGCTCTTTTTTATTGTTGTTTAATTCAGTGGGAGCAGCTTATGGTATCAATGAATTGAATAAGAAGGCCTTGAAAAAAGCGGACTATATTGCTTTTAGGGAGCAAATTTCTGTGAATCATTCTAAAGAAAACAATATTCAAGGTCATCTAGTACCGGATTCGGCAATTATTCTTTCTGATGTATATCCTCTTGCTAATTTAGAACAAAGGGTATTAAAGGATTCTGTCATAATAAGAAACCTTATTCGTTCAAGAGACTCATACTTGTATTTTCAAATTGGATATTACTATATAGAGGACAAGTTAAATGAAATTGTAGATGCGCTTTTATTGCTATCTAGAGAATTTAAACTAAAAGTTGTATTATGTCCTATTGGAATTGCAAATAGCCATGAAGATCATAGGGCTTTGGAGTTGATTTCTCAGAAAGCTAATAGCAATGATTTTATTTTAGTAAAGTCTCCCAGTATTCAAGAGATAATGTTGCTTATTGCTAAGTCTAAGTTGTATATAGGAACCAGTTTGCACGGGCTTATTACTGCAATGAGTTACGGAGTGCCTTATCTTGGACTTAACCGAGATACTATTAAGTTAAGGTCGTACTTGGATACTTGGAGTTGTGATGAGCTAAATATGATAAGCGATGTAAATGATTTTTTTGATCAAGCCCACAACATATTGTTATCAAAACAAGATTACTATAAGTTGATTATTGAAAAAACTAAGGAACAAAAACAACTATATTATGATTCTGTAAAGAGAATGATTGATATCATATTAAAAAACAGATGATGAGTTGTAAAATAAGTTTTTAGTAGAAGATGATATCAATAGTTTTAAATTGAATGGTATCAAAAGTGTATAGGGTTTAGAAAATAATATCCAAATTATTTTATTTCTTGGAAAAATATAAAAACAGATGAGAATATCGGTAGCTGTTTGCACTTATAATGGTGCTAAATATATTTATAAACAACTAAAATCTATTGAGAATCAATCTCGAAAAGTGGATGAGATCGTTGTCTGTGATGATATTTCAACTGATGATACCTGGCGTATCCTTTCTGATTTTAAGGCACAAACAGATATTCCTACCGTGTTGATAAAGAATGAGCAACAGAAGGGGGTTATGTATAATTTTCAACAAGCCATAGAAACTTGTACGGGCGATATTATTCTCCTTTCTGACCAAGATGACATTTGGCTTCCTGATAAAAGTGCTTTTTTTGAGAATTATTTTATTTATCATCAAAAAACTAATCTTTTGTTTTCTAATGCCGAGTTGTTGTTGGAGGGTTATTCTGAGACTGATATTAAGGTTAGAACCTTGTTTGAGTTACTGAATTTTAGAGAAAGAACACAGGAGGCTTTTCGTAAAGGTTTTGGATTAGAGGTATCTCAAATACTGGGTCGCATTTCAGGTTTTACTGTCGGGATACGAGCTAGACTTAAAGAACAAGTAATACCTTTTGTGCCCAAGTATGAGTATTTTATTCATGATAGACAGATGGCTTTGTATGCTATACAGCAGGGCAGTATTGATTTTACGACAGAATGCTTAACACAGTATAGATTGCATAAAGAGCAAACAAGTAATATCTATGAATATCTAAAACAACATAGTTTATTACCTGCACAAGATGAACTTTTTACCCTTCCACCTATAGGAGCTGATGTTATTGATTATTTAAAAACAAGAGGGTTTACATCAGAGCATTTAGAATTTTCTAAAGAAAGAACCAATATGATCAAATCATTTGTTGGTGTAGTACTTATTTTGTCGAAGATAAAAAAGTATAAACGACATTATAAAGGATATTCTAAAAAGGTAATTTGGGAAGATTGTAAGTCTTCTGTTAAGGATTCTTATCATAGAATTTATAAGAAAATAAAGCTGTAATAGGAAGAGGTTATGAACATTCTTTTTTATTGTGATGAATATCCACCGGCTCGTAATGGAGGCATTGGAAGTGTTGTAAAGGTAGTTGCTGAAGCCTTGGTTAAGCGAGGGCATACTGTTGTGGTGGCTGGAGATTATTCGCGTTATAAAGAAGAACTTACATCGGAAGAAGATATAAATGGTGTAAAAATAATACGCTTCTTGTTCAACAATTATCGTGGTTTTTATAAAAAGATACTCCTGTTCATTTTGTTGTTAAGTAAAGTGGTACAATGGCATTACTTGAAAAATAAAATAGAGACAAGTTTAACACAATACCATTTGGACATTACCGATAAGCAACTTGAAGAAGTAATAAGAAAATATCAAATTGATATAATAGAGCTGCCTGATTATCAGGATTTTTTGTACAACGGTATCAAGGGCAATATCAAGTATCATACATTTTCTATTCCGAGTTTAATTAGAGTGCATGGTTCTGTTTCATTTTTGAGGTATTATGCAGAACAAAATATTCCTAACCTGATTTTAGAAAATGACAAAAGCCATTTTGTAAGGGCTAATCACATTTGTGCCGTTAGCAAGTTTGCTGGTAATTTTGTTCAAAAACAGATTGTTGATAAGCCTGTAAAAGTGATTTATAATCCCATCGAATCTGCTTTTTTTGACAATAGAATATTGGTGTCTTCAACTAAAAACATTCTGTTTTTTGGAAAAATAGTAGAAACCAAAGGCGCCTACGATTTGATACGTGCGTTTAATATTGTAGCCAAAAATAATGAGGAGGTGCAGTTGGTATTGGTGGGAAATGGCAATATAGAAGAGGCTAAAAAAATGGTTGACGATAAGGTGATGGATAGGGTTGTTTTTAAGGGGTTTATGAAAAAGAAAGATTTGACCAACGAGATAGATAAGGCCCTGTTTTGTGTGTTGCCTTCTTATTTTGAGACTTTCTCAATGGCAGCTATAGAAGTGTTTGCAAGGAAACGAGCCCTGATATTTACAATTAGAAGTACCGGACGGGAATTGATAACAGATTTGGAAAATGGATTGTTGGTAGAGCCAACAGATATAAATATGCTTGCTAAAAAAATGGAATTGTTGATAACAGATAGCGCATTGCGTAAGAAAATGGCGCAAAAAGGCTATGATAGCTGTAAAGAGCGTTTCTCAACTGATGTGATTATTCCTCAATTAGAAAAATATTATCAAGACATAATAAATGAATATAAAATCTTTGTTTAATAAAGTTTCTGTTCTTAGTTTTTTCGCTTTATCTGCCTTAGCGTTGGTGTATTACCTTATTCTATCCACGCTCAATCAGGGCATTTCGTGCGACGAGGGTTTTTATGTAATGGGCTATTTGTCTAATCAGCATTTGGGCAACTTTATTTCAGATTATGCTAATATTGTACGTACCATTACGCCAATAGGATTAGAGGAAAACATAATGACCTATCGTGTAGAGCGACTTTTGATAAGTGGTGTGGTTTTTCCTTTTTTTGCTATTGCATTGCGTCGTTGGTTACAACATAGGTTCCATTTCTCTATGAACAGTTTGTTGTATTATTCGCTGGTATTGTTGGCCTGTGCGCAAGCGTATATGTTTGCTGCTCCCACCATTTCGTACGATAGTATCCAAACCTTTGTATATCTATTGGCATTTGCATTTTATTTCTTATTGGTCACCGCTTCATCCAAACGGTTTGCATGCTTATATCCGTTGGCCATTGGTATGCTTTTACTCATAGGCGTATTAAACTATTTCCCATCGGGTTTGTTTTTGATAGGTAGTGTGGGTTTACTTACTTTAGTAGATTTTTCTCATAACAAACGATTTAAAGTGTTGCTGTTCTATTTCTTAGGCTTCTTATTAGGAGGCGTTATATATCACTTTTTGGTAAGAGATTTGATACAGTATAGTAGCATTGCCATTGATACCATAGTTGGCGTATTTACTGAAACTTCGGCCTCCAGACACGATGCCGGAGGTTTGTTGAGCTCTTTCTTTTTACGATTTGGTTCTTTTTTGTTGTTTGTTCCGGTAGTTGTTCTTTTGGCTGCCTTTATCAAGTACATAAAACCAAACAAGATATTGAGCTATTTGGCACTTGTTGTAGTAGTTGTCAGCCTTTTGGTCATTAGAAATATATATACCATTTATGCACCTGTGTATTTTGTGCCCGTTGCCATATTAATGGCATTGCTGTTGGCAGAAAAAAACCGTCATGTATTTAAAACCGATTGGGGCCTTTGGGTATGGATGGGTATATTGGTAGTATTACCTTTTTTTGCTGTGTTTGGCACCAATCAAAACTTATATACCAAAATGATAATCTTTACGCCATTTTGGTTAGTACTATTTTTTATTATTTATTCGCAGGTGCAAAATACGAATTATAAATATTCGGCTACGCTCATCTTTACAACAATATTGTTGGCCGGGTATGTCTATTTGGGCAATTTTTCCCGTTATCATTACTATTACACACCTCGTTCTTCTAAATACCAGCTCAATACGGCTCTCCGCCAGCAAAACATCAAGTTTAGTAAATATCAGCAGCAGTATTTTGGTAATGTTTTAGATACTTTGCAACAATATGGTGCCAAAAGAGGGAGTACATATTTGGCATTTGGAGAAAATCAGATGACGGTATTTCTGGCAGGCGGTTATGTGGCAGGCAAACTGCCTTATCATTGGTTTCAATACAAAGAGATAGCCAAAGAAGCGCCTGATTTTTTGATTCTGTTTAAAAATGAGGAGCAAGAGGTAACAGAATTGTTGCAGGATAGTAACTGGCATTTTCCTCAAGATTATAAAAGAATAGAGATGCGTCCCATGTCAGAAAATATGCATCAAGAAGAATTGAAAACAATTGTGTATGTGCCAAAAAGATAACACACATCATCCTCTGGTGTCTATTTTGATGCCTGTATACAATGTAGAGAAGTATGTGGCAGAAGCTGTAGATAGCATGTTGGCACAAACCTTTACCAATTTTGAATTGATAGTGTTAGACGATTGTTCTACAGACAATAGTGCCAATGTGATTAAGCAGTTTGATGATAAGAGGATAATTTATCATTGCAATGCCAAGAATCTGGGACTGGCCAACAATTTGAATGTAGGGCTTAAGATGGCCAAAGGCAAATACATCGCGCGTATGGATGGCGATGATATCTCTTTGCCCACACGTTTGCAAACACAGGTAGATTTTTTGGAAGGGCATCCGGATGTAGACCTCTGTTCTTGTGCTTTAGAAAAATTTGGTACAGAGCATGATATTTGGATACGCGAAACAGACCCGGAACAGGTGAAAATAACCATGCTCTTTTATTCCCCTGTTTTGCATGCTAGCTCGGTGTGGCGACGAGAGGTTTTCGAAAAACATAACTTATATTATAATCAAGACGCTTTTCCGGCCGAAGATTATGACCTATGGTCAAGGGCTGTGTTTCACTGTAAATTGGTAAATATACCGCAAGTATTGTACAAATATAGAATTCACGGTATTCAGGTAACAAAAACAGACGATAGAGCAGCCGATAGAGACAGAGAAATACAATATCAATACCTAAAAAACACATTGCCAAGTCTTTCTGATAGAGATAGGACAGTGTTTATAGATAAGTTTTTGAAACAAAAAGAGGTGTTGGCAGGTAATGTAAAAGAGCTGAAGCCGATTTATCAAAAAGTGCTTGAGGCGAATGGCAATGATAAGTTTTTTGATGATACTTTGTTGAAGATAAGGTTGAAGCAATATTATCAAAGTATTGTGTTTGCTTTGTTGCAGAGAGAAAAGTTGTCAGTGGCCAATATTGCACTTATATTTCAGTTGCGATGGCAGCAAATACTTAAACTATTTTTGAAATAATATGCCTACACTATCTATCATTATCCCTGTTTATAATGTTGAGCAATATCTGAAAGCCTGTTTGGATAGTATTTTTCTGCAAAACTCTGAACAGATAGAGCTTATTTGTGTAGATGATGGATCTACGGATAATAGTTTGCAGATATTACAAGAGTATGAGCAAGCATATGATAACTTAGTTGTTGTTAGTCAGCCTAATGGGGGTACAGCAGTGGCGCGGAATACAGGCATTAAGGCTGCAAAAGGTCGTTATATTTGGTTTATAGATAGCGACGATTGGATAGTGGAAGGCGCTATAGCGCTATTGCTCCAAAAATTAGAAAATTTCAATAATGATATACTGTGTTTTAATGGGAAATTAAGATACGAAGCCACAGGAAAAGAAGAACAAGACCAGGGTGTAGAGGAGGATCATCTTACCGGCTGGGAATACTACAATAAATACGCTTTGGTATCCACCAAGTTCCATTTTGTATGTGTGGTATTACGTTTATACAAACGGCAGTTTTTATTAGATCATAGTCTTTATTTTGAAGCAGGTATTGCTCATGAAGACAATTTGTGGATACCGCAAGTTATGTATTATGCTAAATCAGTATCTGTTCTACCTAATGTTTTGTATGTATATAGAATACGAGAAGGTTCTAAAATGCAGACTATTGCATTTGATAAGCTTACTGATATTATACAAGTGGCCAATAAATTATCCGATTTCTTTATTCCTAAAACAAATATAGACAAATTGGTGGTATATAGAGAAATAGCAGGGGAATATTTTAGTGTATTTATGCCCGATAAGGCTAAGAGGTATAGTAAAAAAGAGACTAAAAAATTACAAGCATTGATACATTGGGATAATTATAAACGAGTAAGTGTATATCCGCGTCATCAACGGATATATCGTTTGCTGAATATAAGTCCTATGCTGTTTCATTGGTATCTGAAAATAGAAAAGTTAATTAAGAATAGTTAGTTAAGTGGTATAACAATATGTGTTTTAGGCAGAACTGTTTTTTAGGTATTAGAACATAGTGTTTAAATATATTTTATGTAATTTTGCAATCGAATTGCAAATATGTATAAAATGAACAGCTAATATGTTCTCTATCATTATCCCCTTATACAACAAAGCGCCTTATATTGAAAAAGCATTAAGTTCCGTATTTGCGCAAACTTACAAAGCCTTTGAGGTAATTGTAGTGAATGATGGTAGCACAGACCGTTGGCTTGAAGAGCCTCGGCAACTCCATATTTTTTACAAATATGGAATCGTACTCCAAATTTGTAAAAAATAGTTTACCTTTGCACAATGATACAACGAGAAATAATTGATGTAATTAAATTGATGGCAAGTAAGATGCCGATTATTTCTATTACCGGACCACGTCAGGCTGGAAAAACCACTGTAGCAAAAATGTGTTTTCCTCATTATGATTATGTAAATCTTGAAAATCCGGATATCTTAGAAGATGCTAAATCTGATCCTAAACTTTTCCTTTCTCGACACTCAGAAGGTTTAATTATAGATGAAGCACAGCATTTTCCAGAATTATTTTCTTATATTCAGACCATTAGTGACAAGCGTAATAAGGCTGGAGAATTTGTTATTACAGGTTCGCAAAACTTTTTGCTTTCAGCCAAAATATCACAAAGCCTTGCAGGGAGGGTGTTTATTACCAATTTGTTGCCATTAAGCCTTTCGGAAATAAAACATGTAGGATGTGTTTCTGAATACTATAAAAAAAGTGTTTTTACTGGTTTTTATCCCCGAATATATGATAAAAATATACCGCCAGAACTTTTTTATCCCTCTTATGTGCAAACGTATACCGAGAGAGATATACGGCAAATTATTAATGTGTCTAATCTGTTCTTGTTTCAAAAGTTTATGCGTTTGGTAGCAGGGCGTGTAGGGCAGATACTCAATTACAGTAGTTAGTTTTCTTTTTGCAACCTCATTTTCAAAACTTTTCTAAACGACTGCTTAAGACACCAAAACTTTATTTTTATGATACGGGATTGGTTTGTAGTCTTTTGGGTATAAAACACGAAAACGATGTAGATGTGCATTGGGCTAAAGGTGCTTTATTTGAGAATATGGTGATTGCTGAAATAATGAAAAATTATTTCAATAAAGCTGAAAAACCCCCTTTATACTATTGGCGAGATAATACGGGGAATGAGGTTGACTGCCTTATAGACGAAGGAAATAAAATAAAAAGTATAGAGATAAAGTCTTCAACAACAATTAATTCTAATTTTTTTAAAGGTTTGAATTATTATAAAAAGCTAAATCCTAATTCGTTACCTTATTTGGTATATGGAGGAAATGAATGTTATAAAAGAAAGGAAGCGGATATTATTGGCTGGAACAATACAAAAAAAATATTTGAATAATAAAAGTAATGGGAAACGCTAAAAATTCAAAGTTCAATGCTTGCGATTTCCTAATAAAACGAACATGTATTTTAGTATTCTAAAATACACACATCAGAATGATTAAATTCATCGAGAGTTCCATCTGACCACTGAAATCAAATTATAAACAGATGAAATTAAGCAAAAACAATTTATAATTAACGGCTCAAACCCCTATGTTCTCTATCATTACCCCCTTATACAACAAAGCGCCTTATATTGAAAAGGCGTTAAACTCGGTATTTGCGCAAACTTACAAAGATTTTGAGGTGATTGTAGTGAATGATGGTAGCACAGACCGTTCGCTTGAAGTAGTGCAGCAGTTCCCCACCTCAACAACTCACAACCTTACTATTGTATCCCAAAAAAACCAAGGGGTTAGTACAGCGCGCAACAATGGGAAACGCTTGATAGAAACATATCCCCAAGCAGGCATTTATGGTAGTAGTTATTTTAAGGTAAAAAACGGGCAGCATATACCTGCCAATATTGGGGTTGATAAGGGGTTTAGACAAGGTCTGATTAATTACTATAAGGTATATGCCAAAACATTATGGATGCCTTTGACTTCTATATCTGTAGTCATTCCAAAACAAGTGTATCAAGCGTTGGATGGTTTTAAACCGACGCTAAAATTAGGAGAAGATTTTGATTTGTGGGTAAGGATAGCCTTAAAATATCCGGTAGCTTTTCTCAATAAGCCTTTGGCCTATTACAATCAGGATGTAGAATTGCAGAATAGGGCCGTGGGTAGCAAAAAGTTTTATAAACCCGAAGAACATATGTTGTTTGCCAATTATGGTGCAATGATGGATAATAAGGATTTTAGATTTCTCTATGAGCGTTTGGCTTTATATGGTTTGTTGCGTTATTACCTACATGGAGTGAATAAAAGAGAGACCTATGCAATCTTAGAAAAAATAGAGTTGGCTAAACATGAGAGAAAATATTTCTTTTACTATAAATTACCTGTTTTTATTGTAAGAATATATTTTGGTTTATTATTATTAGGTTCGAGGATAAAAAAGCAATTAATATTAGCAATATGAAAATAGCGTATCTGTTTGGGTCATTGAATAGAGGGGGTACAGAAACCTTGATGCTTGATGTATGTAAAAACTTGCAGCAAGCAGATTTTGAAGCTATTGGTGTGTACAGAAAAAAAGGGGTTTTAGAGGATGACTTTTTGTCTACATCAGTACCATTTTATTTTCTTCCCATACCCAAGAATAAAATAAAGTATCTGTTACAATTACGTACACTTTTAATCAAAGAAAAGATAGATATTGTGCATGCGCATCAACCCATTGATGCATTACTAGCTTATTTTGCAACGTGTTGCACAAATATCAGAGTTTTTCTAAGCATTCATGGATTTAATTTTCAGGCTTCGAATATTTTATTGGGGTTTATATTGCATAGGACAGCTAAAAATATCTTTGTAAGTCAGTATCAGAAAAGATATTATCTTGGCAAATATAAGCTGAAAGAGTCTAATCAGCATGTGGTGTATAATGGGATAGATTTTAGTAAATTTGTACATCCATCAATAGATAATGCTGTTTCGAATATTAAACAAGAGTTAGGTATTGGCAAAGAGGTATTATTGATGGGCATGGTAGGCAATTTTAATTTGGTAAGGAACCAAATGTTTGTTTGTCGTTTCTTGAAGTTATTAAATGAGCAGGGTGTAAATTTCCATTTTGTATTTGTAGGTAAACGTATAGAGGGTATGAGTGATAGGTTTGATAATTGTGTAGCCTATTGCCAACATAATCATTTATCTTCTAAGGTTACTTTTTTGGGTGTAAGAAACGATGTGCCCGCTATTTTGCACGCATTGGATGTTTTTGTGTACGCTACAGAACAAGACACTTTTGGTATAGCTGTAACAGAGGCTATAGCAGCTGGTATACCTGTCTTTGTTAACGATTGGGGCGTGATGCAAGAAATAACAGAACAGGGTAAATTAGCCACTCTATATAAAACAAAAGATGTACAAGATTTGTTGAACAAATATATGTTGTATTTGAAAAATAAAGAAACGTATAAGATAAAAGCGGAATCTTCTGCTCTTGCTATCAAAAATAAATACAGTATACAGAAACATATTGAAAACCTTAGTATAATATATCATCCGCATGCTTAATTATATCCCCCGTTTTTTTACCAAAAAGGCAATCTTAACATATTTAATTGCACTTTTAGTTATTGTGGTATTGTTTTTTTCATATGCCATGTCTTTGCTTTGGATTGTGTTTGGCTTGGTAGAGGTGTTTAGCTTTTTCTACTTTACTAAGGTCTTGAGCAAGCGTTGGAGAAATATAAAAACACACGCCTTTAAGAAAAAACTGTTTTCCGTATCGCTTATTATTAGGATAGTATGGGTATTTTTTAGTTATGTCTTTTATCAATTTATGACAGGTGAGCCTTTTGAATTTATGGCTGGTGACTCTATGCTTTACCATGGTGTGGCCTTAGACTTAGCCAATAGAGGATATGCACATATGCAGAGTGTGTTTTGGGGGATGGGTATAGATGATATGGGTTATGCTTTTTATCTGGGGACTATATACATGTTGGCAGGGAATAGCATACTGGTAGCCAGATTATTAAAAGCTTTGTGGGGCGCGTGGACTGTTTTTTTGATTTATAAAATAGCACGTAGGAATTTTGGGGAAGCAACCGGACGCATGACAGGTGTTATGGCTATGCTGTTTCCCAATCTTATATTATACGCTGGTTTGCACCTCAAAGAGGTAGAAATGGTATTCTTGATCACCGCTTTTATAGAGCGTTCCGTTGGTGCTGGCTTCGCTTTTATTTACATTTAGAACAGTACTTGGTGTAGCGGCTTTATTTGCGTTGTTTTCAGCCTTGCTGTTTTCTTCTACCCGTATGTTGAAAATGGGAAATAAGATCATAGGACTTATTTGGGTATTTGTGGCGTTAACTTTCTTTGCAGGGGGGAGAATTAGTCGTCAAGTAGAGTATTATTGGAGCCAAAGGGATGCCAATCAGCAGGCTTCTATGGAGTGGAGAGCAGAGCGAAAAGATGGAAACACATTGGCAAGATATGGTTCTACGGTTATTTTTGCTCCGGCCATCTTTGTACTTCCTGTATCTACAATGGTAGATATTGAAACACAACAGAATCAGCAATTAATTCATGGGGGTAATTACGCGAAAAACATTTTGTCGTTTTTTATATATTTTATCTTGTTTTGGATTATAAGAAATAAAAAATGGCGAGATTTTGTATTGATAGAGGCCTTCTTTTTGTCTTATTTGGCTATATTGGCCATGAGTAGTTTTGCGCAGTCCGAACGTTTTCATCAGCCGATTTTGCCATTTTATATTATGTTTGTGGCGTATGGTATATCCAAAGCAACTTACAAAACCAAAAAATATTTTAATTGGTATGCTATAGCTGTCTTTTTTATTCTGGTAGCATGGAATTTTGTTAAGCTCAAAGGAAGAGGACTTGTGTAATCCAAACTTGACCAATTAAATATGTAATCCAAACCTATAATTTAGTAATAAAATATATATACAAATGAAGATATTAATCACAGGAGGTGCCGGTTTTATAGGCTCCAATTTATGTGAACATTTTTTAGATAAAGGCTATCAGGTAGTTTGTATGGACAACTTATCTACCGGTAAAGAAGAAAATATGGCAGATTTTTTGTCTCATCCCAATTTTACTTTCTTACAATATGATATTAGAGATTTAGAGGCCTGTAAAAAGGCAGTACACAATTGTGATTATGTATTGCACCAAGCAGCATTGGGGAGTGTGCCTCGGTCTATCAACGATCCTATTACCACTAATGAAGTAAATGTCGGGGGCTTTTTAAATATGCTTACAGCAGCCAGAGATGCCGGGGTAAAACGTTTTGTGTATGCAGCCAGTTCTTCTACTTATGGTGATTCTAAGATGTTACCAAAGGTAGAGGACAAAATAGGTACTCCGCAATCGCCTTACGCTATTACCAAATATGTAAACGAGTTGTATGCCCAAATATTCTCAAAACTATACAATATAGAAACCATAGGACTCCGTTATTTCAATGTGTTTGGTAAACGACAAGACCCTTATGGCCCTTATGCAGCTGTGATTCCTTTATGGGTAAAAGCGTTTATCAATAAAGAAAGACCCCAGATTAATGGCGATGGTAGTTTTTCGCGTGATTTTACTTATGTAGCCAATGTGATAGAAGCCAATGAAAAAGCTTTGTTTACATCTACGGCAGATATAAGAGACAGAGCCACTACTTATAACCTAACATTACCCGAAAAAGAAGCAATATCAATGGTGTTTAATGTAGCCTTTGGAGGTAATACCACTTTAAATACTTTATTTCATATTTTACGGGATAATTTGTCTCAATACGATTCTGCTATTGCAAGTGTTACTCCTAATTACAAAGAGGAACGATTAGGAGATATACCTCATTCTCAGGCATCTATTGTGAAAGCAAAACGTATTTTAGGTTATAACCCACAATATTCAGCACAACAAGGCTTTGCCTTAGCCTGTAAGTGGTATTATAATAATTTATAAACCCATAGGACCATGAAAGTACTTTTTGTATCGAGCGGTAATAATATTAACGGAATCTCTCCCATTGTTAAGAATCAAGGGGCCAGCTTGGAGCGTAATACAGCTTGTGAGATACATTATTTTACTATTCAAGGTAAGGGTGTTTGGGGATATCTTCAAAATATACCGCGTTTAAGAAAAACATATAAAAGTTTTAAACCGGATGTGGTACATGCGCACTATTCTTTATGTGGATTTGTGGCTACGTTAGCAGGTATATCTACTGTTATAGTGTCTTTGATGGGTAGTGATGTGAAGGCCAAGCCTATATTCAAATCTGTTATTTTGCTATTTGCTAAATTGTTTTGGAAAGAAGTGATAGTAAAATCTGAGGATATGAAACAGGATTTGGGGTACAAGCATGCTATTGTATTGCCTAATGGTATTGATTTTGATACTTTTTTTCCCATGTCAAAAGACGATGCTAATGTTCGATTGGAATGGGAAACAGAAGATAAAACAATAATATTGTTTGCTGCCAACCCAAAAAGACCGGAAAAAAATTTCCAATTGGCAGAAAAAGCTGTGCAACAATTGCCACAAGACACTTATATATTAAAGGTGCTACAGGATGTGCCCAATAATTTGATGCCTTATTATCTAAATGCTGCTGATGTGGTTGTGCTCACTAGTTTGTGGGAAGGCAGTCCTAATGTTATCAAAGAAGCTATGGCTTGTAACCGTCCCATTGTGTGTACAGATGTAGGAGATGTGAGACATAATTTCCAAGGGCTTGAAGGCTGCTATATAACTTCTTATGATGTTATTGATGTAGCAAAAGCTTTAGAAAAAGCAGTTAAATATGAGTATACCCAAGGTAGAGCCAAAATAGAAGATTTAGGTTTGTGTGCAACAGATGTGGCTGAGAGACTTGTTGGTATTTATAGACAAGTTTGAGATTGCCTTTATTAGTTATATATTTCTTTAATAAAGCTTATGAACTTTGAAGATATAAAAACAGAAATAGAAATACCCTATTACGAAGAGACACAAAAGCGTAGCTTTGTGCAAAAGCTTAGAAAAATTAAAAATACGCGTATTTTGTTTCATCGGTGGCGAGGGGTACATATAGGGCAACATGTTTATATTGGATTACATTGTCATATAGATAATCTGTATCCGGATTATATTTATATCGGCGATAATGCCAGTATTAATTCCGATAGTATGATATTAACGCATTTCAATCCTATGAAACGATTTGCGCCCATAGTGCAGGCCAAAGCGGCTCCGGTTGTTATTAAAGAAGGCGCTATTTTGGCTGTTCGAAGTACTGTTTTGCCGGGCGTAACCATTGGTAAGAATGCTATTATTTCTGCCGGTTCAGTGGTAGAGAAAGATATATCCGATTATTCTTTGGTACGGGGCAATCCGGCCAAAGTTATTACTAATTATAAACCTTTAATGACAGAATGATTATGGAACAACAAGAATTTATCAAGAATTTTGCAAATCAATTTGATGAAACAGAAGCTTCTGTATTTGCAATGGACACCAATTTTAGAGAGTTGGAAGAGTGGTCTTCTTTAGTGGCTTTGGCCGTACTTAATATGATAGCAAAGAAGTATGGTGTTAAGTTAAGTCCCGAACAGATGAAAACAACGAATACTGTGCAAGAGTTATATGATTTGGTCTTGTCTAAAAAGTAGTGCCTTATGAGTGTTTTTATAAAAGCTATATCATATCACTTGCCACAAAGGGTTGTAACCAACCAAGACTTGGTCAAAGCCTTTCCTGAGTGGAGTGTTGAAAAGATAGCAGGTAAAGTAGGTATTGCAGAGCGCCATATTGCAGCCCAAGATGAGACGGCGATGGATTTGGCCTATCATGCTGCCGAAAAATTGTTTGCAGAGCATAATATAGACAAAAACGATATCGATTTTGTGTTGTTATGTACACAAAGTCCCGATTATTTTTTACCAACCTCGGCATGTGTATTGCAGCATAAGTTGGGTTTGAGAACAGATATAGGCGCTTTAGATTTC
>PDWI01005423.1_pt1 | contig 16668 bp, 17 predicted proteins | sample 1430891 | NCBI WGS metagenome assembly PDWI01 (sample SAMN01162508, study PRJNA174530) | Oral metagenome, whole genome shotgun sequencing project. | biome: Marine environment; feature: Marine mammal; material: Swab sample of the gingival sulcus; isolation source: swab sample of gingival sulcus...
AGATTGCTCAAAAAATAGAGGCAATGGGCATTTGCACCGAGGTTTCGGCTTAATATTTCTGCGATGTGAAAAATCAGGACACGCATAAAACCTTGGTCTTAGCTCCCCTTAATTGGGGTTTGGGACACGCAACTAGAGTCGTTCCTTTGATTCATCGTTATTTAAAAGAAAATTGGGAAGTAATATTGGTAGCAGAAGGGGTGGCTTACACTTTTTTACATCAAGAGTTTCCCGACTTAGTATGCTATCAATCTTCTGCAAAAGAATTGCGATACGCTTCTAAAAACAGCCTTTGGGCACACCTGTTTCAATTAGTACCTGATTTTAACAGCCTTTGGGCACATCTGTTTAAATTAGTGCCTGATTTTTTGAGGAATCTACGAAAAGACCGAAAATTTGTTAGGGAATTAAGCCAAAAACACACTATCGATTTGATTATTTCGGACAACCGTTATGGGTTTTATCATCCTAATATTGAAAGTGTTATCATAACGCATCAGGTGCAATTACCCGATGTTGGAGGGCTTTCTTTTTGGAAACGTCTTGCTCAAAAGCAAATTCATCGGTGGCTCAACCGTTTCGATGCTTGTTGGATTGTGGATGATGCAAATAACGCATACGCAGGGCAATTAAGTAGAACCGAGGGGTTAAAAATTCCACATCAATATTTGGGTTTACAATCTCGAATGAAACCTGAAAAAATTGAACAAGATGTGGATGTTTTAATCGTAATTTCGGGTTTAGAGCCTCAAAGAAGTTTGTTTGAAAAGGCCTTAGTCCATCAATTTAAAGACAGCCCAAAATCGGTGGTTTTAATAGGTGGTACGAATCAAGCAAACGAGGGAAATTATGGCAATATTCAGTATCAGCAATTTGCAAACACGCAAGAACTCAATCGATGGATGAACCGCTCTAAGTTGGTGATTGCTCGCTCGGGCTACTCTACCATTATGGATTTGATACAGCTAAACAAAAAGGCGATTCTTATTCCAACGCCCGGACAACCGGAACAGGTTTATTTAGCTAAATGGCATCAAAATAATCCTTTGTTTCAGGTGTTGGATGCTCCTGAGGAGATTCATTTTTAGCCTTAAGGTTAAATCGCCTCGTTTATTAACGTGGAAAATCTTTTAAGTAACACTCACTAACAAACTTAACGGTCTCTTTAATAGGTGTAAACGTAAAAGGCAAGTCTCCCAATAATTTAGCCGAAGAATACGCTCTATTTTTATGTGCTGTTCTGGCAGATTCTTGAGTGATAAGCGGGTCTTTGCGATTAAACTTACTCCTCACCCACTCCATTCGCCAAGCGAAAGCGGTCAATAAAGCATTGGCATATTTGCTCGGGGCTTTCACCTTCAAATGATGTGCGATATCCTCAAACAAATCTCGATAAGCCAGATTTTCTGAGTTTAACAAATAATTACAATTTTCAAATTTCTCGTCCTGCATCAGCAAAAACATGATTTTGGCAACATCCATTGCATCGACAAACCCACTGGAGCCATGGGTATAATATTTAAGACCATCATCGACAGTTTTGATAAGATTCGGGCTTCCTTTATCCCAATCTCCTATCCCCAAAATAACAGAAGGATTTACAATTACGGTTTTAAGACCTTCCGCAACACCTCTCCAAGCTTCCATTTCTGCCAAATACTTACTCACAGAATAGCTTGAGTTGTTTTTACTCTCCTTCCACAAACTCTTTTCGGTAATGTAGCCTTCAATAGTTTCTTCTCCGAGTGCTGCAATGGAACTCACAAAACACAATTTTTCAACCTTAGCATTAAGACAGGCATTAACCACGTTTTCTGCTATTTTGGAATTATTCCAAATCATCTCCCTCCTTTTTGAAGGCGAAGCAGAAATCATAGCAGCACAATGATATACCTGAGTAACTCCTTTCAAATCTTCGGTAATTCTCTCCAAAGAAAACAAATCCGTTTCAACCCACTCTATCTGACTTAAAAGTGCCTCAGAATCAAAATACCTAAATAGCTTTTTTACAGAATCTTCCGAACTATTTTCGCGTTTCGATGCTTTTACCCGGTAGCCTTCTTTGCACAACACCCACAACAAATATGAGCCCAACATTCCGGTACCTCCTGTTACAAAAATCATATCTCTGTTTTGCGGTAAAAGTAATACCTATTTTAAACATCCCAAAACTTTATACCCCAAACTCGGGTGAATCTTTTATCAAAAATTTCAATTAATGAACGTGATTTCTATGAGGAAAATCTTGTCCTGAATTTATGTTAATAAAGCAAGAATTTACTTCATTTATCAAATTTTAAGAAAAATAAAGATTATGAACTTACAATAAACGTATGATTGTTAATATCTTCGCCGAAATATATACCGTCAAAGAGGACATCTTCCATATCTTTGACAATTAATATAAATTCTAATAAAAGTATTAAGCAATGACTATTCAACGAATCATTTTCTTAGCAATAACCATAGGATTATTAAGCTCTTGCGTTTCTCCACGAAAATTAGAAGACGAAAGAAACAGAAGGGTTAAATGCGAAGAAGAAAATGCCCTCTACGCGAGTAAAAACAAGGCTTTGACAGAAGCTAACAACGAGTTAAACCAGAAAAATAAAAAGTTAAGTTTACGAAACAGTCAACTTGCCAAAGATTCATCGGTAATGGGCAAAAGTTACAGACGTTTAGTAGAGCAATACGATAAAGTAAATGACCTAAACGATGAACTCATTGCCAAGATGAAAGAAAAAAGTGCAATCAGCGATGCTGAAACAGCTAAATTATTAACAGAACTACAAGCTCTACAGGAAAATTTACAAAAACGTGAAGACGCTCTTAAAACGGCTCAGTTGAAATTATCAGAAGATAAAGCCAGACTCGTAAATCTTAATAAAGAACTGCAAAACAATCAGGCATTATTAAATGAAAAGAGTAAACGAGTGGAAGAATTAGAGAAGATGATCGTCGCTAAAGACTCCGCTTTGACAAGTTTTAAAGAAAAGCTTAGCCATGCTCTGTTAGGTTTAGAAGGCGACGGTTTAACCATCGAGCAACGCAACGGAAAAGTTTATGTATCTTTGGAAGAGCAAGTTCTTTTTAAATCCGGAAAATGGGAGGTAGATCCTAAAGGTCAAGCTGCATTAAAAAAATTAGCTACTGTTTTAGTCGATAATCCCGACATCAATATTATGATTGAAGGACATACCGATAATGTTCCATACAAAGGTTCTACGGGCATCAAAGACAACTGGGACTTAAGTGTAAAACGCTCTACATCCATCGTTAAGATTCTACTTAAAAATAAAGACTTAGACGCTAAAAGAATTATAGCGGCCGGTAGAGGCGAGTTTTTACCTATCGACCTTTCCGACACCAAAGAGGGTCGTGCTAAAAACAGAAGAACTGAAATTATTTTAACCCCAAATTGGGATGAGGTATTTAAAGTTTTAGAAAAATAATAAAGAGAGTTAAAGCACTAAAAATTATAAACGAACAGTTGCCACGACATATTTGTGGTAGCTGTTTTTTTATTCCATAAAGTATGCTATCTCTGATTTTTCCGATATTTTAGCCCACAAAAACAAAGTATGACAATTCAAGAAGCACAAGAAAAAGTAGATGCGTGGATAAAAAGCTATGGTGTCCGTTATTTTAGCGAATTAACAAATATGGCAATTCTAACGGAAGAAGTTGGCGAACTAGCCAGAATTATGGCAAGAAAATATGGCGACCAATCTTTTAAAGACAAAGAAGAAGCATCTAAATTAGCTGATGAGATGGCAGATGTTCTTTGGGTTTTAATTTGTTTAGCCAATCAAACAAATGTCGATTTAACAACAGCTTTAGAAGAAAACTTCCGAAAAAAAACCTCCAGAGATAAAGATAGACACAAGAACAACGAAAAGTTAAAACCTTAGTCTTTAAACTATTAATCTTGTTTGCTCTTTTCTTTAAGCATATTCATCAGCTCTTTATCGGATAGTTGAAGCAATTGAATCAAAGCCCTTACATCATTTGCCATTTTATGATTCGGGTATTTCTCTAAAAACAGCTCGTATGCTTGTTTAGCCGAAACGGTATCTTGCAGCTTTGACTCGTAAATCATCCCTACCATAATATGGGCTTTGGCAGAGCGTTTATCATCAGGGTATTTGTTGTAAAAAGATTGATATTTTCTTATCGCTTCCCCATACAAGTTAATACTTTGACTTAATTGTGCACCCAAAAATAAGTAGTTCGTAGAATTACTATCCTCAGGATATTTTTCTATAAATTTTTGATATTCTTTAATTACCAAAAGTGCAGTATCGGCATTGTATTGAAGCGTTTGGTCGTTGAAAGTCGATTTCTCAAGCTCCGTAATTTTCTCTATCCATTGTGCCTTAGGATCTTTCTTAGAATCCATATTACAAGATGACAAAAAAACGATAGCTATTAAAAAAATACTATAGATGCGTTTCATAATCCGATGCTTTTATTTAGGTGTAACAATTCTATAATTAATCCTTATTTTTCCTTTAGAAATAGCCGTCAATTTACTTTTCAAAAGCTTTCTTTTAAAAGGAGATATCCTGTCTGTCAGCAATTTACCGTCTAAATGGTCGTATTCGTGCTGAATGATTCTTGCAATAACACCGTCGTATGTTTCGGTTTGCTCGTTCCAATCTTCATCCAAATAATTAATGGTTATTTGAGACTTTCGCTTAACGTCTTCTCGTATGTTAGGAACACTTAAACACCCCTCGTTAAAAGCCCACTCCTCTCCGACTTCCTCAACAATGTGTGCATTGATAAATATTTTTTTAAAACCCTCTACCTCAGGAAATTCTTCCTTTAAAGCATCAGCATCAATTACAAAAACACGAATCGATTTTCCAACTTGAGGAGCAGCAAGTCCTATCCCATCTGTTTTGTACATTGTTTCCCAAAGATTGGCTTTTAAGGTATCAAAACCTTCATAATCCGGACTGATATCCTTAGCAACTTTTCTTAATACGGGATGTCCGTAAACATATATCGGTAATACCATTTTTTCGATTTTTTTGCAAAGTTACTAAAATAACGTGAACACAGAATAAGATTTACCTCACAGAAATTCGCAAATATTTTAGATTCTTAGTGCCAAGATGAGGTGTTTGTGGCTAAAGTTTTCAACTCAAACTTTAAGGCTTTTGACAAATCATCAAACCTTAGATTGATACATCTTGAAATTTGCCAAGCCTTTTTTCTGCAAAAAATGTTGCATACTAACCTTTAAAACACCTAAGCCGTAAATGGTACTTCTTTTAAAATTGATAGACGAAGCCTCCGCAAAATATTTAGTCGGACAGGTAATTTCGGCAATTTCGTATCCGGCGTAGAAAATTTGAGATAACATTTGATTATCAAAAATAAAATCATCAGAATTGACTTCTAAGTTGATATTTTCTAACACCTCTCTCGAAAAAGCACGGTATCCGGTGTGATACTCCGACAGTTTCTGACCTATCAAGATATTTTGAACAAGCGTTAAAAAGCGATTGGCGATATACTTATAAATAGGCATTCCTCCGTTTATAGCCCCCTTGCCTAAAATTCGAGAGCCTAAAACAACGGGATACAAACCATCCGCTATTAAATGTGCCATAGCAGGAATTAAACGAGGAGTGTATTGATAGTCGGGATGCAACATAATAACGATATCAGCCTCCAATTGAAGGGCTTTTCGGTAACAAGTTTTTTGATTCCCTCCATATCCCTTATTACGTTGATGGCGGATAAGATGCTTAATACCCAATTCGCGAGATACTTCAGCTGTTTTGTCGCTACTGGCATCATCTACCAAAATGACATCATCTACAATATCGAAAGGGATTTCTCGATACGTTTGACGCACGGTATGCTCTGCATTATAAGCAGGCATTACAACCACTATTTTTTTTCCGTTAAGCATTACAATTTCCAGTCGATGGGTTCAATTCCTTTTGATTTTAGAAAAGCATTTGTTTTAGAAAAGGGTTTTGTACCAAAAAAACCACCTCTGTTTGCCGAAAGCGGTGACGGATGTACCGCCTTAACAATATGATGCTTCCCGGTGTCTATCCATCGCCCTTTTTGTTGAGCATAATTGCCCCACAATATAAATACAACATTCTCCAATGTTTCGGAAATATGTCGGATAACCGCATCGGTAAACTCTTCCCAGCCTTTTCGTTGATGCGAGCCTGCTTGATTTGCTCGAACCGTAAGTGTGGCATTGAGTAATAAAACACCTTCTTTTGCCCAATGCTCTAAATTTCCGCTTCGAGGTATTTCGTAACCTAAATCATCTCGGTATTCCTTAAAAATATTGTTCAGAGAAGGTGGAAAAGCAATGCCCTCCGGAACCGAAAAACAGAGTCCGTGAGCCTGACCAACACCGTGATAAGGGTCTTGTCCTAAGATGACAACCTTAACCTTATCCAAAGGCGTACTGTTAAAGGCTCTAAAAATATCGCTACCCTTAGGATAAACCTTATGATATGTTTTTTCTTGAACTAAAAATTGTTTCAGTTCGGCAAAATATGGAGCTTGAAACTCCGATTTAAGGAGTTCTTTCCACGATTCGTGTATTTGAGGATTGATATCTGACATATTATATTATTATTCTTCGGGATAAAACTCACTTTTAAAGGTTTTTATAAAAGTTTCCCAATTTTGTTTTTTGTATATCTCTTTTCCGAAAAATTGCAAGATAGGCTCTAACTCTTTGGCAGAGCGATACCCCGGCACATTGCTTAACACCTCTAATTTTTCGTTTAAATAAATGGTAGCCGGAATCCCCACTTGTCTCTTTGTTAAGTGTAAAAACAAGTCGTGAAACCCGTAACCAATACCTTTGTTTGTAAAAGTTCTGCCGTTAAAAACGATAGTGTCTTTTTGTAGTGGATTAAGACGAACAGCATAAAAATTAGTGTTGACATAATCGATTAACGAATCGTTTGTAAAAGTGGTAGCCTCCATTACTTTAGAGGTAACACTAAACCCTGCATAAATATCTACTAAGATAGGCTTAGGGGATGCTTTTACCAATTTTTCAGCATCTTCAAAACTGACCCATTGAATACGATTTCTTTTTTCGGGAAGAGGCTTATGAAATGTCTGCTCAAAATTCTTCCTAAAAGTTTCGAAAGGGGCAGAACGAAATGTATTCTCGTTAAAATAGACCAAAAAAGGCTCAATCTTTTTTGTATCCATATAGCCCGGCAAGGCTTGAATCAACTTCCCACTTTCATCCAAGTAAGAAATGGTTGGGTAAGAAGGTCTGTTAGCGGTTAAAACATAAGCCAACTCATGAGTTGGTCGTCTTTTACCAATATTCTTGTTAACATATTCTTTCCCGAAGTAAGAAATGGTATCCGTAGTTTCAGCATTAAACCTAACCGGATAAAAATACTGATTGATGTATCCTGCAATTTGCGGATTTGAAAATGTGTTTTTCGACATAACTTTACACCAACCGCACCAATCTGTATAGATGTCAACAAATATCTTTTTGGGCTGTTTTTTTTGTTTCTCCAAAGCCTCTGTCAAGCTCATCCAATGGACTAAATCTTTATGATTCTCTGGTGTTTGAGTTTGCGAAAAAAGCGTGTTTGCCAACAAGACAAGCATCAATAAAAGGGCGTTTTTATATCTAAACATTTTAATATTTTATTTTCAATTTTGTGTATGTGGCAAAGATAGGGATTTTTATTTTTTTGAAATCATCCAAATTTTATGCACTTTTGAGCCCTCATTAAAAAAACATAATAAAAAATAAAATGGTTGAAACTATGAAGAAAAGTCTTAAAGACTCTAAAACGGCAAGATGGATAGCCTTGATATTGGTATCCCTCACAATGTTTTTCTCCTACTTTTTTGTAGATGTAGCAGCTCCCTTAAAAGGTTCTTTGGAACGCTATTACGGTTGGTCTAATGAGCAGTTTGGTTTACTCGGAGGTTCTGAGTTTATCTTGAATGTAATGGGATTCTTAATTTTATCCGGTATTATCCTTGATAAAATGGGAATACGCTTTACAATGAGAACATCAGCTATTGCGATGTTGGTAGGTGCCGGCATGAAGTATTATGCTTTGTCATTCCTCGATAGAAGTGCTACTATCGACTTATTTGGAGCTCATTTACCTGTTACAGCCTTAGTATCTTATATAGGTTTTGCTATATTTGGTGTAGGTGTAGAAATGGCTGGTATTACAGTTTCTAAAACACTGGTTAAATGGTTTAAAGGAAAAGAGTTAGCTTTAGCAATGGGCTTAGAGATGGCTACAGCACGTCTAGGTGTATTTGCAGTATTTCAGCTTTCTCCAAAGTTTGCTGGGATTACAGAGGCGACGCCACATGGTACAGAAGATGGTGTTGCACTTTCTTTATTAGCCGGAATTACTTTTGTGGCTATTGGTGCTTTAACATTCCTTATCTATACTTTTATGGATGCTAAGTTAGACAGACAAACCGGAGAATCTACTAAAGTAACTGACCCTGAAGATGAATTTAAATTTGCAGACTTAGGTAAGATTTTATCAAACCCCGGCTTTTTAACAATAGCAGGATTATGTGTTTTGTTTTATTCAGCTATTTTCCCATTTCAAAAGTTTGCAGCAGAAATGCTAACTTCTAAATTAGGGGTTTCTCCGGATGTAGGGTCTGAGATTTTCTCTTGGTTTCCTATCGGAGCAATGGCTTTAACACCTGTTATTGGCTTCTTCTTAGATAAGAAAGGATTGGGGGCGACTTTAATGTTCTTTGGAGCGATTTTATTAGTGGTTTCTCACTTAATTTTTGCTTTAGTTCCTCAAGAAGCATTTAACATGCCTATCGCAATTATTACTATCGTGATATTAGGTACTGCTTTTGCCTTAGTTCCTGCTTCTATGTGGCCTTCTATTCCAAAAATTATAGAGGAAAAGTTACTAGGTTCGGCTTACGGACTTATTTTCTGGATACAAAATATCGGATTGATGCTTGTTCCTATGTTAATCGGTTGGGCATTAAGTGCTTCTAACCCCGGAGTAGCAGAAGCTATTAAAAGCGGACAAGATGTTATTTACGATTATACTGTTCCTGAGTTTATCTTTGCAGGCTTTGGTGTTTTAGCTATGATATTAGCTTTAGTACTCAGAATGCTTGACAGAAAGAAAGGCTATGGATTAGATATACCTAACATTCAGAAGTAAAAACACTAAAAACAATATTTTAGAGCGACTCTTTTTAGGGTCGCTTTTTTTGTTTTTGATAGTCTTTTTTTAGTTAACTTTTTATAAAACAAACCTCTAACTCAATAGAAATTATAAAAACACAAAAAAAGCATCTTTCTTAGAGTCTATTCTAAAAAAAGTTTATACATTTGCAGTCGCAAAAAGGATGGTCTAGTAGCTCAGCTGGATAGAGCAACAGCCTTCTAAGCTGTAGGTCCCAGGTTCGAATCCTGGCTAGATCACAAAAAGCGGAATTTTCATTAAATATGAAGTTCCGCTTTTTACTTTTTATATGCTTTCAATCTTACAGCAAAGTACGTTTTTTTTAAATCATATCATTTCTAATTTCTTTAACGATATTCCCAATGTTTTCGAAATCTTTATACGATATTTTAATAGTAGTGTTATTATCTATAGTTGTAACTCCGGTTTTTTCATCGGTACTTACTTTAAACTTATCCGTAACAAGTTCTACTTTATCAAAAGCTTTTTTAAGAGGCTCCAGTTTACGCAAATATTTTGCGACAATTTTATCGTCTTGATAACCTTTTAGAAAAAAGATAAGATTTTCTAATGAGGCTTTTTGATCTTTTATTGTCAACATAATCTTTTGATTCTCTTCAACACTCGTAGCAACTTGTGTAGCGATATACATTGCTTCTATCCAACCTCCTACAATTACCAACGCAGCAACACTACCTCTATCATTACTTTTTAAATAAGTATCCGTATCAGTATAAATCTTACTAACCACACTTAACAGAGAGTCCTTGTTTTCTACCGTCTGTTCCAAACGCTCAACCGTTTCTCCTGCCTTCTGATCGTATATCCCCAACTCATGAGATAGTTTTCTTATCGCCAAATAATAATTAATAGATTCTTGCACTTGATCGTACAAGCGGTTATAACTTAAATCTGTTCCATAAATGCCTAAGTTGATAGCAGCATCTTCAGTTGTAATATATCCTTCTACTTTATCATAAGAATTTAAAACCTCAGGATTGTAAGATAGACCAATATTAAGCAACAAAGATGTTACCTCTACAGGTGTTGGTATATTGTATAAGACCATTTTAACCCTATCGGCGTGTTCTGAAGATGACATTTGTACTTTATCCAACTCCATTTCATCCTCAATTTCTATATCGTTGTTTGGTTTACACGCAAAAAGGCTCATAAACACTAAAAACATCCAACTTTTCTTAATCATATTATATCTCTTATTGAAACAAGCCTTCTTTTTAAAGGCAACTTGCAAAGTTAAATAAAAATAATATCAATACTCCCTTATAAATAAAAAAAGTCAGGCAAAAGCCTGACTTTAACCTATTTCTTGTTTTTTACTTCTTAACGACGAATAACTAAACGTTTTGTCTCCACAGCTTTAGTATCACTTAACAAACTGTAAAAGTATGTTCCCGAAGGCAAACTACCAACATTAATATCTAGGCTTGTAGAACCTTCCGGTAAATCATACTCAAGAACCTTCTCCCCAACTATATTGTAAACACGAAGTTGTGAGTTTTGCGCTATCGTATATTTAACCGTTACCTTATCAGATGCTGGATTTGGATACACAGATAACTCTTCTCCCGACAACACTTCTTCAATACCTGTTGAGCAAGGTGCTGTTGAATATTTAACGCAAAAACTTAGATTAACACTAGGATCTTCTGCTTTATAAATTTTATAACAAATAGTTACGTCAACATTGTTATTATTAGGCATATAATGTAAAAAAATACCAGCCTCATTATTACCATCTAGTGGTAGGGGGTCACTTGTTGGGTTTGTGGGAGGATTACATTCTCCTGCAGCACAAAAATAACTTGAAGAGCCATCCGGCTGACTTGTACTTACACGGTCAATTACAAATTTCCCCGAAATTTCTGAGTGAAGTAAAAACTCAGCACTATAATCGGATTTACTACCATCCATATAAACACAATATACATCACCCTCATTAACAAGGTCTCCATTCTCATCAGTAATGGTATACTGAGCAGTTGCGTAACTCACGAACAACACGCTAAAAATTGACAATAAAAATACTCTCATCTGATTATTCTTTTAGTTAATAATTTGCAAAGCTACCAATAAATAACTTTAATGTCAAATAAATACTTCTTTAAAGCAAATATTTATATTAGAAATGCTCTTAACCCAAAATCACGTTACTTTATGTAATTCTAAAAAAAGAGGACTCCGACATCTCGAAGTCCTCCAATAATGTTGGATTTAACACACATTCAAATTATTATTCAAATTCTAGTAGTAGAAAGTTCTTTGGTACAGTTTGCTCTTCGCTAACATAAACTTTCTTAATTTTTCCGGAAAACGGAGCTACTACTTGATTTTTCATCTTCATAGCTTCAAGTAAAAGAAGAGATTCGCCCTTTTTTACCTTTTGCTGACTTTTAACATTAACGGTTAGAATCTTTCCCGGAATATGCGACAGAATATGCTTTTTGTTTGCCGGCTTCCATTTTTCTTTAGAAAGAAATTTTTCAGGAACTCGTGTCTCGTAATCTGTTCCATTAATATTAATAGTTTTATAATCGTTATTCTTTTCCATGATACTTGATTTTAAAATGGAGGCACTCCGTGCTTTTTCTCAGGAATCACTTCTACTTTCACCTTAGAGACCTCAAGAGCGTGAATCAACGACTTTCGTGTTTCCTCTGGCTCTATAACAGCATCTACATAACCTTTGGCAGCTGCAACATAAGGATTTGCAAATTTCTCCTTATACTCTTGAATCTTTTTCTGACGCATTTCTTCAGGATCATCGGCAGCCATAATCTCTTTTCTAAAGATGATGTTTGCAGCTCCTTCCGGCCCCATTACAGCAATCTCTGCACTTGGCCAAGCAAAAACAAAGTCTGCATGAAGATGTCTTGAACTCATCGCAATATAACCTCCTCCGTAAGCTTTACGAAGAATTAAAGTAATTTTTGGAACGGTAGCTTCGCTGTACGCATACAACAATTTAGCACCATGTCGGATAACTCCCGCATGCTCTTGGTCAATTCCCGGCAAATAACCCGGTAAATCGACAAGACTTACAATCGGAATATTAAATGCATCGCAATAACGTATAAAACGAGCTGCTTTATTAGAAGAATCAACATCTAACACACCGGCAAGAACAAGTGGCTGATTGGCAACAAATCCAACCGTTTCTCCATTAATTCTACCATATCCTATTACCACATTCTGTGCCCATAACTCCTGAACCTCTAAGAAATCGGAATCATCTGTAATAGAACGAATTACTTTTCTAATATCGTAAGGTTTGGTAGGATCGCTCGGTACAATATTTTCTATCTTAAACGACTTTTTAGGAGTAGAAGGTTTAAAGGCTAACGCCTTTTTCTTGTTGTTCCAAGGAATAAACGTGATTAACTTTTTGATTTGGTCGAAACACTCTAACTCACTTTCTGCATAAAAATGAGCATTTCCTGTTAACTCACTATGAACTCTTGCTCCACCAAGCTCTTCCATCGATATTTCCTCGCCCAAAACCGTTTTGATGACTTCAGGTCCTGTGATAAACATTTTAGAAATATTATCCACCACAAAGACATAGTCGGTCAAGGCAGGAGAATAAACCGCACCACCGGCACAAGGTCCTAAAATAACAGAGATTTGAGGAATAACTCCAGATGCTTGGGTATTTCTGTAAAAAATCTCTCCATACCCTGCCAAAGAGTTAACGCCTTCTTGAACACGAGCTCCTCCGGAATCATTAATTCCGATAAGAGGGACTCTCATTTTCATAGCGTGATCCATTATTTTAGTAATCTTTCGGGCGTGCATCATTCCTAAGGAGCCTCCTGCAACGGTAAAATCTTGAGCAAAGATACAAACCGGAGCCCCGTAAATCTTACCCGTTCCGGTAATAACGCCATCTCCATGAAGAACTTTGGTAGCCATACCAAAATCTCTGGCTTCGTGCTCAACAAACAGGTCATACTCCTGAAAACTACCTTCATCAAGAAGAGCATTAATACGCTCTCGAGCGGTCAATTTACCTAAAGCTACTTGCTTCTCAATCGCCTTTTCTCCACCCCCCATAGAAGCCTTTTCTCTTCTTTTTAAAAGCTCTGTTGTTTTTCTTTTTAAAGACATAACATTCTTTTTTAGTTAAACATCTATAACTTGTCAAATTTACAAAAAATAGCCCAACAGAAGTCATAAACGCATCAATAACAAATCTAAACAACTGTTTATAAAAGGATTAAAACACTATTTTAAGAGCTTCATTTTTACAACCCTTCATAAAAAAAAGCCTCTTTTTTTATGAATATAGATCTAACCTCAACAGCAATAACATAAAGTAATTAAAGCCAGCAGAAAATTGGGGAAAGCCTATGACTAAAGGCTTAAAAGACGTGATAAGAGGCGTCTTTTTAGTGTTAAACGAAACCGACAAAATTAAAAAGTTAATACCAGAGGCATTGGAGCTAAAGGGACAACGAAAGATTTCAACAGATTATTAACAACCTTCTCTGATTTAATAAGCTGAATTCTATTTAATATTCACTTATTTCGGATTAAACTTCCCTTGTTTTCCGTCACAACTATGAAACAGTTATTGTAGTTTTGCCGATTGTATATTTTATATCAATTATTGATTTATGTTACAAAAGAATAATTTTTACAGACAGACTTTAAAATTGATTAAAACCTTAGGTGTCGGTTTATTAATGTTTTGGATTTTAAAGCTGATTTTTATTTTCCGATTCGGAAATCTACAGACATTTGCGGATAATATCCACGACCTCCCTTTAGCCATTTGGAGAAGTAGCGTGTCCGATATGCAAGTGGTTTGTTACTTATTATTCTTAATTTATTTGTTGAACTTTTTAAGCCTTATACGTTCTGAGAAAATCAGAAATTTTATCAATGGTTTTTCGGTTTATTATATTTCCGGAGTGTTCACGGTGGCGACTATTACCGCTTTTGTTAATCAAGAATATTATTCTTTTTTTAAGTTGAATTTTAATCCCGTTGTGTTCGACTTTTTAGACGAATCGCCACTTTTATTAATGAAAAGTATGTGGCAAGAGCATCCTGTTATCCTTATTCTGATAAGTATTGTGCTGTTTTACTTAGGTCTAGCTTGGGTTATCAAACGTATTTACCTTCCTAAAAAAATTTCGGAATTTAAGTTGAGTTTTATAAAGCAGTTTGCTTTGGGCATATTGATAACCATCTTTTTTGCAGTTGCAATGCGTGGCTCTTTGGGTACGTTTCCTTTGGAAAAAGAGGATATGTTAGTGTCTAAAAATGAATTTGTTAACATTTGTGTACCGAATCCTTTGTATTCTCTAAAAGATGCTTACGTCAGTATGAAAAATCAATTCGATTTTGAAGACATTAATCAGATAGCACCTAACAGAGGCTTTAAGTCTATAGAAGAGGCTGTTGCTGTTTTTTACGATGTGAGTATCGACTCCGTTAAAAAGCACGGGATTCATCATTATATTTTTCAAAAATCATCGAACAATCTGCCTGAAAATAAGTACAATGTAGTGTTCTTTATTATGGAAAGTATGAGTAATGCTCTAATCGATTTTCATAGTCAAGAGCATAATCTGTTAGGGGCTTGGGAAAAGCATTTAAAAGAAGACATCTTTTTTAGAAATTTCCAATCGATGCACAATGGAACCATTCTTTCTTTGGAGCACATCGTTGCAAGTACGCCTTACGATTACGTTTTCGATTCTAAATACCGCTACTATCCTTTGGGATTTTCTATTGCAAAGCCCTTTAAAAATGCAGGATACAAGACCAATTTTACAACCGGTATCAGCTTGGGTTGGAGACATATCGGGGAAGCTCTAAAGAATCAGCATTTCGATGAAGTATACGGCAAGAGAGCAGTTCTAAAAAACTTTCCACAAGCTACAGCGAATAATACTTGGGGTGTTTACGACCATTGCGTGTTCGATTATATATTCGAAGAGTTGAAACAGAGCGATTCCTCAATGTTTGTTTTGTCGTTGTCATCGACCAATCATACACCTTACGAGTTGCCGCCAAGCTATAAGCCTTACAAGATAAACGAGGATATATATAAAAACGAAAGCATCTCTTTAGATAAAGAAACTTGCACTGAGGTTATGACCGCTTTTCAGTATAGTAACGATGCGGTAGGCTTGTTTATGGATAAGATAAAGGCTTCGGAACTGGCAGAAAACACCATTGTTATTGTTACCGGAGACCACAACAACCGTTCGGCGTTGAACTACAATACTCCGGAGTTGCTTAAAGTTAAATACTCGGTGCCTCTATACCTTTATTTACCAAAGAAACTAAGAGATAGTTTGTACATTGATACCGAGCGTTGGGGAAGTCATATCGATATTATGAGCTCTATTTTTCCGTATATTTTGAAGGATGTTGCTTACCCTTGTTTGGGGCAAAACTTGTTCGATAAAACAAAAGAAAATAAGGAATACTACAGCACCAATGCTCAGCAAATTCTTTATTCGGAGGATGCTGATAATAAAAAGATTACAAGAAAAGTGCGAGCGAGGGATGCGATTCTGCGTTACTATTACAGTTCCTCTTTTCGGTCTTTAGAGTAATTGCAATGCCAAATTTTCTTGTTCCCGCATTTCTTGGGCTTCGGCATCTGTTTTATCGTGATAACCGATTAAATGAAGTACGCCGTGTATAATAACACGATGCAGCTCTTTGGAAAAATCTTGTTCGTATAAAGTTGCATTACTTTCAACCGTATCTAGGCTGATAAATATGTCGCCGGACACGGTTATGTCTTCACAATAATCGAAGGTAATAACATCGGTGTAGTAATCGTGATTCAAATACTGATTGTTGATTTCCAATATTTTATCATCGGAGACAAAGATAAAATTTATCTTCCCCGCCTTTTTCTGCTTACCTTCAATAAGGCGAATAACCCAATCTTTAACCTCTTTCTTGTTGATGTTTGGGAAGTCGATATCCTCCGAAAAGAAATGTATAGATGCCTTAGTCATTCAGTTTAATCATATAATTTTGATATTCTTTCTTGTAAAAGCTGTTCAGTTTTAGCTTTTGTTTGATAAGAATATTGGTGTTCATATTCTCTTTGTCTTTATCCTTAAAGAACTCTTTAGGATTACTTTTTTGCTCGTTATAGCTTGTTTTAGACTCTCGTTTTTTGTCCAACTCTCGTTTAAACTCAGAGTTTTCAGCCTCTAATAATCGGGTAAGAATCAGCTCTTGTCTTTTTAGAAGCGAGGGCGTTACATTCTGACGAATCAACTCATCTTCTATAAACTCGGACTGACGTTTAATTTCTTTCAGTTTTTTAGCTGATTCTGGCGAAACTCCCTGACTATTTGCTAAGTCGGACAACATTTTTTGCATCTTTTCCTGCTCGGCAATCATTTTACCCAACTTTCCGTTCATTCCTTTCTGTCCCTTGCTTCCTTTTTGCCCCTCT
>PDWI01006638.1_pt1 | contig 16663 bp, 16 predicted proteins | sample 1430891 | NCBI WGS metagenome assembly PDWI01 (sample SAMN01162508, study PRJNA174530) | Oral metagenome, whole genome shotgun sequencing project. | biome: Marine environment; feature: Marine mammal; material: Swab sample of the gingival sulcus; isolation source: swab sample of gingival sulcus...
ACCTTTGAAATATCTTGATATTTCTTCATGCTTTTAAGTACAAATCTAAAGTATTCTATACGTTCTGTGAAAACAAGATTAACCGAACTCAGGTTATTATTACAGACAGATAGCTGCTTTCTAATGATTTTCCGTTCATTAATAACTATTCCCAAACAACTATTTGCTAAATTTACCCTTGTTTATGGCGTTTTTTAAAAATATTTTTCGGCTTTTTTGGCGAATTTGGTTTTACGGCTGGGTGTTTTTTAGCATTTTATTTGTTTTGCCGCTATTAATCATCCTCATTTCCTTTGATCGATTTTATAAAATTTTTTTCAAAATTGCCATTTTCTGGGGAAAGACTATTCTTTTTGTAATGGGCTTTCGGCCAAAAGTTATTTATAAGGAAAAAATACAACCGGATACCGCATATATGTTTATAGCCAATCACGCTTCGTTAATAGACGTAATGCTCATGCTTGCCGTTATGAAAAATCCGGCGGTATTTGTAGGCAAAAAAGAGGTGGCTAAGTTGCCTGTATTTGGTTATGTTTTTAAAAAAACCAGTATCCAAGTGGACAGAAGCATTGCCAAAAGCCGTAAAAAAGTTTATATCCACGCCCGAAAAAAAATAGAACAAGGCTTGGGTATTGTTATTTTTCCGGAAGGATTAGTGCCTCCTCACGATGTAGTCTTAGCAGATTTTAAGAACGGTGCTTTTAAGTTGGCCATAGAACATCAATTACCCATAGTCCCAATGACTTTTTATGATGTAAAGAAGCGTTTTTCCTGGAAGTTTTTTAGTGGATGGCCGGGAGAACTCAGGGTAAAAGTCCATGAGTTTATACAAACTAAAGACCTAACTTTAAAAGATACTGAAAAAATTAAGAATAAAGCCTATACGCTTATTTATAATGAATTAATAACGGATTTTGATAATGATGATTAGTAAATCTAATCATGCTAACCTACCAAACCGGCATAATTTTTACTCAATAAAGCTACATTATATCATATCTTATATCTAAAAAATGAAATACGAACACCTTACCTACTACTCCAAAACCGAAGAAAAGCTAAATGTGGCAAGCCATGCCATTGGGTTGGTTCTAAGTATATCTGCTTTGGTGCTACTAATGGTAAAAGCTGCCACTTACGGAACAGCTACGCATATTGTAAGTTTTGCCATCTTTGGCACCAGTTTATTGGTAATGTATGCTGCTTCTACTTTTTATCACTACGTACAAAAACCCAACTGGCGAAAACGGCTCAATATCGTGGATCATGCAGCTATTTACGTGTTAATAGCCGGCACCTACACACCTTTTACTTTAGTAACGCTCTCTGGATGGCTGGGCTGGACTATTTTTGGTATTGTCTGGGGCATTGCTTTAGTTGGTGTTTTTTTTAAATTATTTTACACCGGCCAGTATGATAAAATATCAACTGTAGCTTATGTACTTATGGGATGGATTATAATTTTTGCCATTAAACCTCTTGTAGAAAACTTTCCGGTTAAAGGTTTGGTATGGATTTTTGGTGGTGGAGGTTTTTATACGATAGGTGCCATTTTATACAGTATAAAAAAGATAAAATATAACCATGCCATTTTCCATGTTTTTGTGTTATTAGGTAGTTTTTGTCATTTTATGGCAGTGTATTTTTATGTATTGAATTAACCCAACTCCTTTGTATGTAACAACCGTGTTAATTTTATAGATAAATCCAATAAAATAACCTTGGCATTACCATTGCGTTCTATGTGATAGATAGCATCATTTAACTCTTGGTTTATTTGAAGAATATTTGCACTGTGAATAAAAGGGGCGAATTTTGCCAGTTGAAAATTTTCGGTTTCCGTTTCCAAATACACCAAAGGATTCGCACCATAATTATGTAACAGGGCTTGGCGAAAAAAACTTAAGCAGTAATCCAGAAAAATTTTTTGTATCTCCCTTCCTTTACCGGCTATAGTTTCGCTCCATTGGATAAGCTCCTGTATGGCAGCCGCATTACCTTTGGATTTAAAAGCGGTACGTACCCATTTTATAAACCACTGTTCAAATTGAGCTTCTGTACCTGTATTTTTTACCAATTGTAAAGCTTTGTTATAGCTGCCATCCGCCCTTTGGGCAATAGCCATAGCCCTATTTTCTAACAGGCCTTCTTTGTCTGTTAAAGCTACCATAATGTGTTGATCACCAAGTGGCTGTAAAAAAATTTGCTGGCATCGGCTTACAATGGTGCCAATAAGCTGCTCTACTTGTTCTACCACTAACAAAATTACGGTATTATCAGGAGGTTCTTCTATAAGTTTAAGCAGTTTATTGGCTGCCGGAGTATTGAGTTTCTCCGCCATCCAAATAATCAGGACTTTATATCCGCCTTCGTATGATTTTAAAGCGAGTTTTTTTACAATAGCCTCGGCTTCCTCTACACCTATTTTGCCTTGTTTGTTTTCTATATTTAAAAACCGATACCAATCGCTTAAACTCCCATATGGCCGGGTAGCTATAAACGTCCGCCATTCTTCCAAAAACAAATCGCTGACGGCATGTTTATTTATCTGAGCTGTAGTGGCTACCGGAAAAGCAAAATGCAAATCCGGATGAGCCAGTTTATTACATTTTTGATTGCAAGCCGAACTGCCTGTATTGTTTTCGCCATTCGTATTTTTGCACAATAGATATTGAGCGTAAGCTATGGCCAATGGCAATCCGCCCGTACCTTCTGGGGCTACAAAAAGCTGGGCATGTGGAACCCGTCCGTTGTTTACAGCTTTTATCAATTGTTTTTTTACCTTTTCCTGATTGATAATATCACTAAAAAGCATAAGATTTATTATCTTTTTATAATTGAATAAGTCTTTGAAACTCCACTCAGATTATTATAAACTTTAAGATAATATACGCCTTTCTCCAAATTACCCAAGTCAAATTGAGATAAAAAAGTAGGGGTTTTAAAAACTTCCTGCCCTATAGTATTGTATAATTTCATCTGATAGTTTTCCGCATCAGGCAAAGTTCCAATAAATTTTACCTTATCCGATACAGGATTTGGAGCAAGGCTTAGTTTTTCAAGGTTTTCTTCGGCAACACTAATTAAATTCACCACTTTAAATTTTTGCTGAACCATTTTACCCTGATAAGTACACTCAAAAGTCCATTCACCTAAATCGCTCAAATTATTGAAATGCCAATACCAGTAAGAAGAATCGTAGTTTTCATTAAACAGATAAGTCCACTCAGCAAAAACTTCTCCGTCAGGCTTGTACAATTTGTAAAAAGCAGAGGTACCCGCCAATTGGTCTTTAAAATAACTGGCGGTATAGACAGACGTATTAGGCAGAAATTGAAAACTAATATTTGTGGTTTCTGTTTCCGGACAGGTATTAAAAGCAATCTCTGCAGTATGCAACAACAGAGCATTTATAGTAGGATTTCTATAAGGCACCTGATTTTGCCACCAACTGCTACCTGAATTACAATTTCCTGTAAATGGATCTATAAGGTTATCGTTCCTGTCATACACCTCAAAATGTAAATGTGGCCCGGAAGAGTTACCAGAGCTGCCTACTACACCCAAATATTCACCAGCCGCCACCGTAGCTCCTACGGCTTTGGTACTAAGGGTATTCTTTTTTAAATGGCCGTACCAAGCTATGCTGCCATCATTGTGTTCTATATAAATGGCATTCCATTGGTTATTGTTAAAATCGCAACTCATATCAAATTCGCCATCGTGTTTATAAATAATCTTTCCCGGTGCGGCAGCTACTACTTCTGCCATATTATTTTGAAATTGGTACCACGAAAACGGCCAGGTGTAAAAGTCAGTACCTTGATGGTTATAACCTTTGTTTCCATCATCATACGTTCTGGTACCACAGTTGTAATCTTGTAATTTGTTTGGATATTCTAAGTTGTGATCTACAAAATAGGAAATAGCCCATACTTCATTCATGGCTGTATTTGCCGCTTTTTTAACCGGAATAATAAATTTGGGAGGAGCTGATGCAGATTTGTATTGCAACGGCAAAATTCCTTTATCAATCAATACTTTCCGAGCCATTTTTAGCTTATTTTTAATTTCAAAGCGTTGTTCGGTGGTAATACAGGGGATGATATCGGAGTTAAAACGATACTCTCCGCCTTGTGGTATACTCTCTGTTTGAGCGGAAACAGAAAGCGTAATCATTGCCAATATAAAATATAATAGTTTCATCATTTTTTGTTTTAGTTAAATTACATAGTAACAGGATTTACATTTATGGATTTTACCCCTAATATTTCATGTAAATTTAAACCATTTTATTTTAATGATATTCAGTTACTTAAAATTAAGTCTGCCATTTTGTAAATAACCTGATTTTTAAGTCCATTCTCTTTGGTGACAACTGGCTTTGTGTGCTTTCTTAAATACAGTTGTACACTGCAAAATCAGACACTTTGTCCTCAAACAAAGATAATGGCATTAATTATCCGCATTATCACTGTTTATTTGTCAAAAATAGTCAAATTGAAATAATAAGGGGGTTAAAGTTCTCAATTATAATTATATTTACACCTTTAAAATTATGAATATATTGTTGCCCGTAGCGGTGCAATTTAAAATATAAAAATCTTTATGAGCTGTACAAACTGCTCAACTACTGCCAGCGGTTTACCAAAAGGGTGCAAAAACAATGGTAGTTGCGGTATCCAAAGTTGTGATAAACTAACTGTTTTTAACTGGTTGGACAATATGTCTTTGCCTTCCGGACAAGAACCTTTTAATATATTTGAAGTACGTTTTAAAAACGGCCGCAAACATTTTTACCTCAACAAAAAAGGGCTTCCTCTCTCTATGGGAGATGTTGTTACCGTAGATGCTTCTCCGGGGCATGATGTAGGCATCATTTCTCTTGCAGGTGAATTGGTAAAAATTCAAATGCGTAAAAAACAACTAAGCCCTAAAAGTAACGAAATATCAGAAATTTACAGGAAGGCTACCCAAAAAGATATTGATGTTTGGCAGAAAGCCAGAAATCGTGAAGCAGAAGTTCAAAGAAAATCAAGAATTATTATAAGCCGAATAGGCTTAGAAATGAAATTATCCGATGTAGAGTTTCAAGGCGATGGCAACAAGGCTACATTCTATTACACGGCAGATGGCCGTGTAGACTTTAGGCAATTGATAAAAGAACTGGCTTCCACCTTTAGAATACGGGTAGAAATGAAACAAGTAGGGCTTAGGCAAGAAGCTGCCCGGCTGGGCGGAATTGGATCATGTGGCAGGGAACTGTGCTGTTCTACATGGTTAACAGATTTTAGATCGGTTTCAACATCTGCTGCCAGATATCAACAATTGTCATTAAATCCGCAAAAATTGGCCGGACAATGCGGTAAACTAAAGTGCTGTTTAAATTATGAATTAGATACCTACTTAGATGTCCTGAAAGAGTTTCCAAAAACCGATACCTGGTTACAAACCAACAAAGGGGTAGCTGTATTTCAGAAAATGGATATTTTTAAAGAAACCTTATGGTACGCCTATAAAGAAAACAGCCTACAGTGGATACCACTCCATGTAAATGACGTAAACCGGATTATTAAAATTAATAAAACCGGAAAAAAAATTGACAGTTTAGAAGAATTTACCCATATTGATGGCAATAATGACAACGAAAATTTGTTTACAGATGGTGTAGGGCAAGACAGCCTTACCCGTTTTGACAAAAGTAAAAAAAGAAAAAAGAAAAGAAGAAAAAAGAAATCCAATAGAAGAAATGCGTAGTGTATTTGCCTTTATTATTATTTTGGTATTCCTCATCAGCTGTAACGACAGTGTTTACAATGAGTACAAAACCGTTGGGGATAATGGTTGGGATAAAGACTCTATTATTTCTTTTAGCTATAATCCCAATGATACAATATCTAAAAACAACGTATATGTCAACTTGCGTAACAATGAGAACTTTGGATATAGCAATCTGTGGTTAATCATAGGTATTCAATTTCCGGATGCTACTACCATTGTTGATACCTTAGAATACGAAATGGCAGATGCAGAAGGCAGGTTTTTAGGGTCTGGGCTTACGGATTTAAAAGAAAATAAGCTGGAATATAAAACCAATGTAGTATTCCCAAACAAAGGTAAGTACATTTTTACGGTGCAACAGGCCATGCGAAAAGCCGGCGAAACCGAAGGCATTAATCTATTAGAAGGCATAACGGATGTAGGCATAAGCATAGAAAAAATAAACGCAAATGACTGAGAAAAAAAATAGCGAAAATAAATTTAAGAAATTCACCAAGTGGATGTGGATTTTATTTCTGGGAGGTATCGGGCTAATAACACTCTTGTTTTTATTAGGCTCATTTGGAGCATTTGGCCCTTTACCCACGTTTGAAGAGTTAGAAAATCCCGAAAATAATTTGGCTACAGAAGTCATCTCCTCAGATGGTAAAACCCTTGGTAAATATTTTAAAGAAAACAGGACCCCGGTTAGATACAAAGACTTGCCGGAAAATTTAGTAAACGCTCTTATTGCAACAGAAGACGAGCGTTTCTATGACCACAGCGGTATTGACTTTAGGGGTACAGCAAGAGCCTTTGTAAAACTGGGGCAAGACGGCGGTGCCAGTACCATTACACAACAATTGGCAAAACAGCTTTTTCACGGCCAAGGTGCCAGCAATATTACCAAAAGACTATTGCAAAAGGTAAAAGAATGGATTATTGCCATTCGTCTGGAGCGGCAATACACAAAAAGGGAAATCCTAACCATGTATTTTAACAAATACGATTTCTTAAACCAAGCGGTTGGCATCAGGTCTGCTTCGCGTATTTATTTTGGTAAGGAACCTCAAGATTTAAGTATAGAAGAATCTGCCACATTAGTAGGAATGCTCAAAAATTCATCACTATACAACCCCATTCGCTTTCCGGAAAGGGTTCAAAAAAGGCGTAATGTGGTGTTTAAACAGATGGAACGCAATGATTTTATAACAGAAGCTCAGAAAGACTCGCTACAAAAATTACCATTAAAACTAGACTATTCGCCAGAAGACACCAACTATGGCACTGCCACTTATTTTAGGGAATACCTTAGAGGATTTTTAAAAAATTGGGTAAAAAACAATAAAAAACCCGATGGCTCTGATTACAGTATTTACAGAGACGGTTTAAAAGTTTATGTTACCATAGACTCCCGGATGCAAAAATATGCGGAAGAGGCTGCCATGGAACATATGGCCAACTTACAACGGGTGTTTTTTGAACGGCAAAAGAACAATAAAGCAGCTCCTTTTTATGAATTAACCCAAAAAGAAATTAAAAGAAATATGAGGCAGGCCATGCGTAGGTCTAACCGCTATAAACGCATGAAAAATAATGGTGCTTCTAAAGATGAAATTGAAAAATCTTTTAATACCAAAACAGAAATGCGGGTTTTTAGTTGGAAAGGCGAAAAAGATACCATAATGACACCTATGGACTCCATCCGGTATTACAAATTTTATTTACGTTCCGGATTGCTCTCTGTAGAAGCCCAAACGGGCCATGTAAAAGCATGGGTAGGCGGTATTAATTACAAGCACTTTCAATACGACCATGTTAAACAAGGCAAACGGCAGGTAGGTTCTACTTTTAAACCTTTTGTATATGCCACTGCCATCAATCAATTGAGACTCTCACCCTGTGAAAAATTCCCGAATACCCCTTACACCATTCCAAAAGGCAAATACGATATGCCCGAAGACTGGACACCGCAAAACTCTGACGGAAAATACGGTGAGCCCAAAACGCTTAAAGATGCTTTAGCAACCTCCACAAACGTAATTACGGCACAACTCATAGACAGGGTAACACCTGAAAATGTAGTAAAACTGGCTAAGAATTTGGGCGTGGAAAGCGATGTGCCTGCGGTACCTTCTATTGCTTTAGGAAGTGTGGATTTATCACTTTATGAGATGGTAGGAGCCTACAATACTTTTCCCAGCAGAGGTATGTACATAAAACCAATGATGGTATTAAGAATAGAAGATAAAAACGGTACTGTTTTACAGAATTTTGCTCCTGAAACAAAAGAAGTAATGAGTGAAGAAGCCGCATATACTGTGGTAAAATTGTTAGAAGGTGTAACCCAATACGGTTCCGGAGCCCGTTTACGCGGCTGGACCCGAAACCCAGATAGTATAGTTACCGGCCATCCTTATAAATTTACAACTCCAATTGCCGGAAAAACAGGAACTACACAAAACCAATCCGATGGTTGGTTTATGGGCTTTGTACCCAATTTAACCACCGGTGTATGGGTAGGCGGCGAAGACAGGGCTATCCACTTTGCAGATCTAGCTCGCGGACAAGGGGCTTCTATGGCTCTGCCTATATGGGCACTATATATGAAAAAATGTTATGCAGACAAGGATTTGGATATAAGTACCAAACCCTTTGTAAAACCACCCGATTTAGACATAGAACTAGACTGTGAAAAATACATAGAACAAGAAGAGGAAGAGGAAGATAGCCAAAAAGACCCCGTCTTTTAAATTTCTTAAATTATGAGCTGGAGGCCGGATAAAGAAATTGTTGAACATTCAAATATTTATAAAGTGATGCAACAACATCACTTTAATGATTACAATACCTTTTGGGAATGGTCAGTTACCAAAAGAGAGCAGTTTTGGGATACCACTATTAAAAACTTAGGCCTAAAGTTTAAAAATAATTATACCCGAATTGTAAATTTGGATAAAGGAGTCACCCAACCTCAATGGCTTTTCGGTGCAACGTTAAACATCGTTGATAGTTGTTTTAAAAATGATAGTTCAGCTACGGCTGTGGTTTATCAGAAAGAGAATGGAGAACTGACTACCTTGTCACAATCACAGTTGGAAGAATTGGTCAATAAAATTGCCAATAGTTTTTCAAGATTTAAAGTTACAACAGGTGATTGCATCGCTATTTATATGCCTATGACTGTGGAAGCAGTATCTATATATTTGGCCGCCATAAAAGCGGGCATACAAGTAGCCACTGTTGCCGATAGTTTTACGCCAAATGAAATTGCCATTCGGTTAAAGATAAGCAATCCAAAACTTATTTTTACCCAAGACGTGCTGCCCAGAGCTGGAAAAATACTGCCTTTATACGAAAAAGTAGAAAAAGCTAATGGGCCAAAAGCTATTGTGATAAAAGTTTCTGACGAAAAAATTGCATTACGAAACGGTGATGTATATTGGGATGATTTTTTGTCAGATAATATCCAATTTAAAAGTGTTCCTCAATCTCCTGATGATGTTATCACCATTTTATTTTCCTCCGGCACCACAGGAGCCCCAAAAGCCATTCCTTGGACACATACTACGCCTATTAAAGCGGCATCGGACGGTTTTTACCATCACAATATCCAAAAAAACGATGTGGTTTGCTGGCCTACCAACTTAGGCTGGATGATGGGACCCTGGTTAATCTTTGCAACTTTGATTAATAACGCCGCTATCGGACTATATTACGGTGCTCCGTTAGGAGAAAGTTTTGGTAGATTTGTCCAAAACGCAAAAGTAACCATGCTGGGCGTTATTCCCAGTATCGTAAAACAGTGGATAAAAACCCAATGTATGGAAAATGTAGATTGGAAATCCATAAAATGTTTCAGTTCCACCGGAGAAGTTTCCAATCCTAAAGAAATGGATTACCTTATGAATCTGGCCGGAAACAAACCGGTTATAGAATATTGCGGTGGTACAGAAATAGGTGGCGGGTACGTAACCGGAACGGTAATACAGGAAAATATCCCGAGTACATTCTCCTCACAGGCCTTGGGAACTTCTTTTATTTTACTAGATGAAGATGGTAAACCGGCTGATAAAGGTGAAGTATTTATTATTCCACCGATAATAGGATTGTCAAATACACTTTTAAACAAAGACCATCACAAAACATATTACGAAGGAACACCTAAGTACAAAGGTCGGCAACTCAGACGTCATGGTGATCAACTACAACGTATGAAAAACGGTTATTACAAAGCCATGGGGCGGGTAGATGATGCCATGAACCTTGGAGGTATTAAAGTTAGTTCCGTACAAATAGAAGCTGTGATTAACCATTTAAATTTTGTAAAAGAATCTGCTGCTATAGCTGTAGCTCCTTTAGATGGAGGACCCGGTGAATTAGTGGTGTATTATGTACCCAATAAATGCGAACTTAGTGAAGAAGAATTAACCAAAATAGCCGCAAAAAGCATTAAAACAGAACTCAACCCATTGTTTAAGCTGAGTAAACTAATAAAAATAGATGCTTTACCCAGAACCGCATCCAACAAGGTAATGCGGTGTAAACTAAGGGATATGTATGATAGCATAGTGTAAAGACATCTTTTATATGATATCTCTATATCCAATATAATAACCCTATCATGGCTTAGAAACGCAATATAATGTGGCTATAAACCAAAAAAACAACCCGAATGAACATCATCTCTTATAATGTAAACGGCATACGAGCCGCTATCAGAAAAGGTTTATTAGAATGGCTAAAAGTTGCTCAACCTGATGTACTCTGTCTTCAGGAAATAAAAGCCCACCGTGAACAATTGGACCTTACTTTGTTTGAAAAAGCGGGTTACCCTTATCACTATTGGTATCCGGCACAAAAAAAAGGTTACAGTGGTGTGGCAATATTGTCAAAAATTAAACCGAAAAATGTAGCTTTTGGCACAAAAATCCCAACGATGGACTTTGAAGGACGAAATTTACGCGTAGATTTTGAAGACATTTCAGTAATGAGCCTCTATATGCCTTCCGGCACCAATACTGCCCGCTTGGATTTTAAGCTAAACTATATGGCAGAATTTCAGGAATATATAGACCAGCTAAAACAAGATATTCCCAATTTAATAATTTGTGGTGATTTTAACATTTGCCATGAAGCTATTGATATTCACAATCCCATTGCCAATAAAAACACCTCCGGATTTTTGCCTGTGGAACGAGAATGGATTGGTAATTTTATTGAAAGTGGATTTATAGACAGCTTTAGGCATTTTAACAAAAGTCCGCATAATTACAGCTGGTGGAGTTATCGTGCCAATGCCAGAAACAATAACAAAGGCTGGCGAATTGATTACTGTATGGTGGCCATCCCGTTAAAAGAAAAGTTAAACCGATCTTATATTTTGCCACAAGCCCATCATTCTGATCATTGTCCGGTTGGCGTAGTATTAAACATGTAACAAATAGTTATATATTTGCATAGAATAAAAATGAATGTAATCATGAAAAAATTATTCCTTTTCATATTCACCATAACGCTTCTTAATGCTTGTGTTTCTAAGCGAGTATATGAAGAACTGGAAGCCAAATATGACAAATTACGCAGTAATAGCGAAAATCTCTTTGCCGAAAATCAAGATTTAATAGCACAAAAAAAAGCCTTGGAAGAAAGCAAACTCCAGTTAAAATCGGAAGTGGACAGGCTAGATGCCGAAAAAGAACGGGTACGTGAAGAAGTAGCCCAATTAGAGGAACGTAAACAAAAATTGGAAGCAGCTTACAGCGAACTGGAAAATCTCAGCGAGCAACAATTGTCTAAAAAAGCGGAAGAAAACAAAAAATTACTCGTCCAACTTCAAGAAAAGGAGGCTAAACTGGCAGAGGAAAGCGATCGATTAGACACTTTACAAAAAGAATTGGATCAAAAATCTTCTCGTATAGACCAATTGGAAAGCCTTATAGCCGCTAAAGAAAATGCAATGCAGCAATTAAAAGATGCAGTTTCGGCTGCATTAAGTGGTTTTGAAGGCAGGGGCCTTACCGTAGAACGAAAAAATGGAAAAGTTTATGTGTCTATGGAGAACAAACTGTTGTTTAAATCTGGAAGTTGGGCGGTGAACAATGAGGGACAAAAAGCCGTAATAAACTTAGCCGAAGTCCTTACACAAAACCCTGATATAAACGTACTGATAGAAGGCCATACGGATAATGTACCTTATAATGGCAAAGGTGGTATTCTATTGGATAACTGGGATTTATCCGTTAAAAGAGCTACGGCCATTGTTCGGATTCTAATCAATAATGATGTAAACCCCAAACAAGTTACTGCCGCCGGTAGAAGTAAATTTATGCCTGTAGGCAGCAATGCTACAGATTTTGGACGTGCTAAAAACCGGCGTATAGAAATTATTTTAGCTCCTAATTTAGATGAGATTAATCAGTTGTTAGGTGAATAATAGACGAAATAAGTCCTTACGGTTTTTAAAACCTACAAAAAATTTGTCAATTTTATCGTCTAATCCCTATTATTCATACCATTATAATAAAAAAGTGTAAAATAGGTACTATATCTAAAGACCCTCAATAATCGCTTTTAACTCATGGGCCTGTAACACTCCAGACTGCCGCCAAACCTGTTTGCCATCTTTAAACAAAATAAGCGTAGGAACACCTTGCACTTTATACTGAGTAGCTACTTGAGGGTTTTTATCTACATCTATTTTTACAATTTTAACAGTATCTTTAACCTCTTGTTTTAATTGTTTTAAAATAGGCGTCATCATCTTACAGGGCCCACACCAATCCGCTTTAAAATCAACTAAAACCAGCTTATTTGAGGTAATAATCTTTTTAAATGAGGCCATACTAACCTTCTTTAGCCATTTTTCCCATAGCACAACTCACCATGGATTTTGCTTTGTACATAATATTGTTAGAAGTACCTGCTTCCGGATATCCCATTGCGGCCAATTTATTCTTAGCCTCATTTAATACCGGCATTTCGTTACTATTAATAGTGATAAGGCTATTTTCTAAATCAACCGTAACTTCAGAGATACCTTGAATGGACAATAATCCTTTTTTTATGGTATTGGCACACCCGCCACATTTAAGATTTAAAATTTCTATTGTTGTCATAATTATTTTTTTATTGGTAAATTTTCTTTGTTCCATTGTAAAATTCCGCCATCTAAATTATAGATTTTAGAAAACCCTTCTTGAGCCAATTGTCTGGCTGCCAAGCCACTTCTACGACCACTCCTACAATAAAGATAAACAGATTTATTTTTGTCTAGTTTTTTTATTTGCTGCAAAAAATTCTTGTTTTTAAAATCGATATTTTTGGCATTTTTTAGATGTCCTCCGGCATATTCTCTATGAGTTCTAACGTCAATTAACTGTACATTAGCGTTTTCTGTAGCCGTTTTAAAATCTGCTGTAGTTCCCTGCACTATATTTTCATCTTGATTGCTATTCGATGATAATGTTTTGTCTTTACAGGAAAAGGCAGCGGTGCTAATAATTAGAAAGATTAAAAATAAGTTCTTCATATATTTATTTTTTAAGTATTTTATTTTAAAGTGCTTGGGCAAACTTTTTCGCTCAACGGAATATTGATATTTTTAAGTGCATCAAAACCTCCGGCAATGTCAATTACTTTGTGATTACCACGTGCTTTGAGGATAGATGCCGCAATTACAGAACGATAACCTCCGGCACAATGGACATAAAAATCTTCCTCTGTAGTAAAATCATCTAAATGGCCATTGATAAAATCCAGCGGAGTATTTACTGCTTCTTTTATATGTTCACTTTGATATTCGCCGGGTTTTCTTACGTCATAAACAGGAGATTTCTGTGTATTATAGATTTGATTAAATTCTTCCGCAGTAATACTTTTTAAAGTGTCTATTTCTCTACTTGAATTTTTCCAAGCCTGTATTCCTCCTTTTAAATAGCCCAAAGTATTGTCAAAACCTACTCGGGAAAGCCGGGTTACCGCTTCTTCTTCTTTTCCTTCCGGCACTATTAAAAGAATGGGCTGTTGCACATCTACAATTAAAGCTCCTACCCACGGAGCAAAATTGCCCTCCAACCCTATAAATATAGAACGTGGTATAAAACCTTTTATAAATTCACTTTTATTCCTTACATCAAGGACTACTGCACCAGTCTCGTTGGCTAAATTTTCAAACTCATCAGGAGATAAAGGCGTAGTGCCTTTCCGCAACACAGTATCTATAGATTGATAACCTTCTTTATTCAGTTTTACATTTAAGGGAAAATAGTCAGGTGGTGGTAACAATCCGTCGGTTACTTCTTTTATAAATTCCTCTTTGGTCATATCAGCCCTAAGAGCATAGTTAGTTCTTTTTTGCTCTCCAATGGTACCTACCGTCTCTTTACTCAGGTTTTTGCCACAAGCAGAGCCTGCACCATGAGCGGGATACACAATTACATGGTCTTCCAAAGTCATTATTTTTTTACGCAAGCTATCAAAGAGAACGGCTGCGAGCTCTTCTTTAGTCATATCAGCTGCTTTTTGTGCTAAATCCGGCCGGCCTACATCACCAAGGAACAAAGTATCACCACTAAAGATAGCGTGGTTTTTCCCATCCTTGTCTTTTAAAAGATATGTAGTGCTTTCCATAGTATGCCCCGGCGTATGTAATGCTGTGATAGTTATATCTCCCAATTGAAATGTTTCACCATCTTTGGCTATATAAGCATCAAAACCCGTATCGGCTCCCGGGCCATATACTATTTTGGCTCCGGTTTTTTCCGCTAAGGTTACATGCCCACTCACAAAATCGGCATGAAAATGCGTTTCAAAAATATATTTTACACTAGCATTGTCTTTCTTTGCTCGTTCTATATAAGGAGCCACCTCTCTTAAAGGGTCTATAATGGCTGCTTCTCCTTTGCTCTCTATATAATAAGCTCCTTGTGCCAAACAACCAGTGTAAATTTGTTCAATGTTCATGTTCTTGTTTATTTTATGAGTAAAGTTTACAATTTCATTTTTAGAAATGCAAAGTTACTGAGAATATTAAAAATATAATGTAACATTTGTTAAATTGAATTTTTATCGTTTTGATAAAAATTGCCAATAGCCAAAGAAACATTAGTGACCTTGCATTTTTTCTTACTCAATAACCCATTTTTTTCTCCTTTTAAAGCTGTTTATGTGACTAATATACTGAATAAGTATCAAACAGATGCAACCCGCATTATCAAACAACTCTTCGTTATTACAACGATAAACTTAATTTTTAAGTAAACAAATATCTTTGAATTAAACCAAATTGATTTGATTACAGGTGAATGTTTTGGGTTAATTACCTTGCAAAGAGATGATTACTTATTTAAACCTCATTTTATCTCTAAAAATATGGAATTATTTACATTTCTATCATATATTTGTTAAGTAATTGATATATGGAGTTGTGTCTTTATGTTTAGCAACATGAATATTCACAATCTTTCATTTTTCTCAAAAAAAGTCAAGATAAGTTCTTGATTAAGATCCAGCATTAAAAATATTAATAAGTGGCTAGGATTTTTAAATACTAATTTTTAACTTAATTTTTTTACTATGAAAAAACTATTTTTTTCTGCTCTTTTTTTAGGAGCAACATGTATGGTATTTGCTCAGGCGAACCAAAGTACGGTAGATCAAACCGGTAATAACAATGATGCTAAAGTAACTCAAATAGGTAATGCCAATGTATCTGATATAGATCAAATGGGAGACGGCAATATGGCCACAGTTGACCAAACCGGCACCACCAACAAGGCAACTATTTACCAACAAGGCAATAAAAATGATGCAGACATTATGCAAATGGGATTGAACAATGATGCCAATCAAAAACAGGTGGGAGACGAAAACATTGCCGATGCATACCAAGACGGAAAGAACAATATGTCTAATCAGATGCAAGACGGAATGAAAAATGAAGCCTATGTTGTTCAATACGAAAGTAATAACAAGGCTACTCAGAGCCAAAAAGGTGACAATAATTTTTCGGAATCTCTTCAAAATGATTTAGGCAGTGGCGGCGGAAACGTTTCCATGCAAAATCAAATAGGTAAATGGAATACCGCCAGAGTTTGGCAAAGCGGGCCATCTTCTTGGAATTATGCAGATCAATATCAAAACGGAAACGATAATGTGGCTTTAGCACAACAAATAGGAAAATCAAACTATTCTGAACAAGAAACTGACCAAAACGGACTTAAAAACTGGAGTTTAGCCGAACAAAAACTTGGATATAATAAAGCATATATAGACCAAAAAGGAGACGAAAATTGGTCTTCGGTTTATCAAAAAGGAAATTCTAATAATGCCAACATTACCCAAGATGGAATGATGAACAACAGTAAATCTTTACAATTTGGTAGTTATCACAAAAATACAGTAAACCAAATTGGAAATGGAAATACTTCTTTTGTCTCTCAAGCTAACTAAATAAAACTTAATTTAAAAAAAAACCGTTTCCTGCACCGGAAACGGTTTTTTTATTTATAAAACTATTGAAATTTACAGAGAAAAAAAGAGTCAAAAAGAGTTCATTTTCTATAAAGTTAATATTTTTAGTTTTTTCAAATTTATTAGGCCAACTCATTTAAACTTTTTTAACTCGTAAAAAAATACTTTTTTAGTTTTTTTTCTTTCTACAATTTCTTGGCTACTCAACTAAACCATTGCCTAATGCCAATTTGCCAAATTAAAAATTTGGAATTTAACTTTTTTTAACTATATTTGAAATATGTTTAAAAACATGTTGCTGTGAAAATAATAAAAAACACCCAATTTAATCTTTTTTCCTTTTCCTCAACACGTATTTTAACAACAAAATTGGCCCTTAAATTCAATTAGTTTGTTTGGATTTACAACGTATAGCTATTGTTAAAAACAA
>PDWI01005331.1_pt1 | contig 16661 bp, 15 predicted proteins | sample 1430891 | NCBI WGS metagenome assembly PDWI01 (sample SAMN01162508, study PRJNA174530) | Oral metagenome, whole genome shotgun sequencing project. | biome: Marine environment; feature: Marine mammal; material: Swab sample of the gingival sulcus; isolation source: swab sample of gingival sulcus...
TTAACGCGGATTTAGTAGCAAAAGTCGTAAGATTCCTACGTCCTCACTTCGTTCGTCCTCTGAATGACACGACTTTTGCCCTTGACTGAATAGTTACGATAAACTTAAGATTTGGGGTAAAGTAATGATATTAAATGAAAGATATAAGTTATCAAAACGTTTTCATAGTGATCATTTTGGAAGTTATTATATAGCAAATGATATGGAAGATGATAAAAAAGAATACGGAATCAAGATTTTAGATAAAAATTTACCCTTTAATCATTTAAAGGATTATTTGAGTGAAAACAAATTTAAAATTGTTGCGTTATCTCACCCCAATTTAGTTGGTTTTTATCAATTTTCTGCTATTTATTCTTTTGATGGAAAAAAATCAAAAACTAATATGTATTATTATTTAGTTGATAGATTTGATAATAAAAACCGCGTTGCTTATCACGACTTAAATAGCTCAGAAAAATTAGAAGTTTTAGCAATTGTAATTAAACTTTTGCGATATCTTCATTTTCGTGCTCTCGCTTATCCTAATCTTACGGTGAATTCTATTTTAGTTAATCGTAATGTGGATGGTTTATTAGAAGTTAAATTATCTGATTTCATAAGTTCATATTTAGAAAATTCATCTACTGATTTAAATCCTAAGGATCCGACTTTACCATTTTATTATTTTAATTTTTTGAGTGTTGTTATGCTATTAAAAGAGCTTATACTATCTGATGATAATTTGAGGGAAAATAATAGTTTATTGTTAGCTGAATTAAATTCATTTACTAGTGATAAATTACCGGAAAAACTTAAACAAGATTATTTAATGAATTTATTAGAACAACATAATTTGATTAAATTCAAGTTTGATGATAAGCATTATTACATGAAAAAATATTTTGATACCTATATGGTTGAAAGGCAAGATTATACAAGTAAAATTATTAATGCTATTAATGTTAAGTTAAGTAGTTCTGAAAAGATGAATTCATGTATTTTGCTTACTGGTGAAAAAGGAATAGGAAAAACGTTTTTGTTAAATCAAATTAATTTTTATTATGATGTTAGAGAAAAAATCGTCATTAGAATTAATTGTACGGTTGATTGTAGTTTTTTAGATTTAATGAAAATGATGTTAAAAAATATTATTAGAAGAGTAGATATTCCTTACATTGTTATTGAACGCTTTGGACAAGAACTTGTTAAAATTTTACCTGAACTTAAAACAGAATGGCGTGTGTTACCGAGCAAAAAAATCGATGTAAATAATGAAAAAATCAGGTTGTATACTCGTTTTATTCAATTTTTAAAAGCTTTATCGGCTGATAACGATTTAATCATTATTATTGATGATATCGATAATAATAGTATTGAAGCGCAACAATTATTGTCAAATATGATTATTGATTTAAAAGTGGATAATATTTTTATTTTATTGGCTGCTATTAATGACCATCTCAGCGGACAAGCTTTAAGAGTTGCGATGAATTGTTTTGAACAAGAACAATCAGAAGAATATATATTGAAGTTTATTGGTGAAAATGAACAATCTCAGAAACTTTCAAGAAGAATAATTGAAATTTCTCAAGGTATACCTTATCAAATTAAGTCGATATTAAATTATTATTTGGAATCTGGGGTTTTATATTTAGGGCAAAATAGGGAATGGTTAATTAATTGGCAAAAGTATAAGCAAGGTGAATTGCTTAATAAATTAGAATCAGCCTATTCACTTAAAATTAAATCTTTAGATGATGGCGCTAAGAGATTATTGATTTTTTTGGCTCATTTTAATAATATATTTGAGTTAGTAGATATTTATAATATTTATGGTGGTGACTATAATAATTTTAAATTGAATTTAGAGAAGTTAGTGAATAAAGATTTAATTTATCTTACCAATTCTTATGATAAACAGTATTTTAGTTTTTATCATAGTGATATTAAAATTTTTGCTTTACGATTAATTGCTACGGATAAATCAACCTTGTACCATCAGAAAATTGCTGATTATGTAAAGGGTATGGTAGCACAAGATAATAGCTTGATGCGGAGTCATATATCGCATTTAGAACTTGCTAAGGCATATAATGATGCGATGTTATATGCTATTAAGTATAGTAATTATTTTAATGAACATGGTGATTTGGATAAGTTTCATTATTATTTGAATATCGCTATTTATAATGCTAAAGCCTGTGGTGATTATATGCAGCAGATGAAGTTGTTAAAACAGCTAGGCTATTATCAATTATGGCATCAGGATATAAGGGAGGCTAAAAAAACCTTTCATTTACTATCTGCTCTTGCAGATGAACATAAGATGATAAAACAATATATTGATGGTCTAACTTTATCATTAGAACTTGATTTGGCTGCTGGTATAGTGCTTGATGTAGAAGAGCCCTTAAAAGATTTAACTAGTTTGTTAGAGGAAAATGATTATTTAATCGGACAGTTTAATCTTACACTTTGTTGGTCTCGGTATCATCTCTTTAAAAATAATATTTCAGAGGCAAGTAACTATCTATACGAGTTAAAAGACTTATCGTATGCTATTGATCACCCAAGTTTTTATGGTCGTTATGAAATTATCAAATCAATGGAAGCAATTGCTAATTCCAATTATTTAGTGGCTTTCGAAGCCTTAAATAGCGCAATAAGGGTTTTAGAGGGCACGGGTTTTTATTATGAGCAGTCGATGGCTTATTACTATATATCAGTTTTACAGTTAAATATCCTTGGTGAGATTAGAAAATCAGAAATATCGATTATGACTGCGCTTAATATTTCACAAGAAAATTCAATTAATTATAATGCGGAGCTTATTTATAGCTTTTTGGCTAAAATCAAGAATTTGCAAGGTGAGTATAATGAAGCTTTAAATTACAGTTTTCTTGCTTATGAGGCGGCAAAGACGAGTAATATTAGCCTCTTTGTTGTTAGAAGTTTGGTTGATTTGATTGAAGAAGAGATTGTTCTTTCGCTTTTTTCCAACATTATTGTTCATTTGCAAGCGTTAAATTATATATTAAGTGACGATAGTGTCGTTTTACCGATTAAATTAAAAAATAAAATTAATTTGTTATTATCGATTTATTATCTGAAGATTTTTTCGTTTGAAAAAGCAAAAGATTATTTTACTAAAATTGATACTGAGGAAGTAGTTTTCTTTGGTCAGATTTATCAGTTTGAGTACTTAGTTCAACAATTAAATTTAGACTATTATCATTGTTATAATTATCCTTCTTTTAATTTGGATTTAGATAAAATTAGAGCGTTAAATAGTAAGGCGATTTATGCTGCTAATATTATTTCTTTAAAAAATAGTTTAATGAATATTATTTTTAATATGATGTGTTTTGATGAACGATCACGTATTAAACCGATAGCTCAGATATATCTTAATTTACGTTGCGAGTGTAATGCGGAAGATGTTAAAATTAAAGAAAGTTTAATGAAAGAGTATCTTAGCAAGCGTTTATTTAAAGATGATTTTGCTAATAATTATAATTTGCAAAAATTAAATAATGAAGATAGATGGCGTGCTTTGCTTATATTGGCTAATTGTTGTGCGATTAATGGCGATTACTTTATAGCTCTACGTTATTATTTAGAAAGTGTAGATATTATAAAATTACAATATTATAAATTGTCAGCTGATAGCCAACAGCAATATATTGAATGCGATTACCTCAAACGTAATATTTATGATTGCATTAATATTTTATTATCTAAAATTGATAGAACTTTTGTAGCTAAGTCGGAATTTAATATTGAAAATCTTTTTAACATTAAGCATTATGATAGTATTTTAGTTGCTGATGCCTTTAAAGCTTCTCTTGAGAAGAATTGGGAATATCGCTTTGGTAAATTTTTTGCGGATGATAATCAATTTATTGCTGAAATTAGCAATGATAAAAATAATAACATAGAAGTGCTACTTTTGTATGTGGCCCAGCTTTTGCTTGCCGATAATTGCCATCTTGTTTTTTTAGATGATTTGAATAGAGTTAATTTTAGTTCTAGTGTTATAGAAGATAAAAATTTTGAACCAGAAAAAATTTTAGCAGATTTTGATACGGAAAAAATGGCTATTATTGCTGAAAACGGTAAAATTTCACAATATGGTTTGCAAGAAAAAGCGATCGTTATTTATCCAATTAAATTTAATACGAAAAAAAGTGATTTTACTGAGATAGATAGGCGTAAATACGATAATAAATTTAATTTTAGTAGTAGGGTGCTAATCGTTGCTCATGTAAATTCTCGTTTAAATAATTTTACTAAAGAAGCGTTGATGAAAATTGAGCAATTAAATTCTTTATTTGCTTTAATTATTGATAATTATTTGTTATATAAAAGGGCAACGGTTGATGTTTTGACTGGTGTTTATTTGCGCTCGCATATTGAAAATAAATTATCAGAAGAAATAACAAAATCTCACAATAATAATTTACCTTTGGCAGTTTTAATGATGGATATTGATTTTTTCAAAAAAGTGAATGACAAATATGGACATCAACACGGTGATTTGGTATTAGCAGAAGTGGCAACAATTATTAAGAAATCTGTGCGTGATAATGATTCCGTTGGTCGTTATGGCGGTGAAGAATTTTTGGTGCTATTGTATAATGCTGATGTTGAAGTGGCTTTAATTATTGCTGAGCGTATACGCTACAATATAGAAAGAGCGAAACTTTCTAAAAATGCTGATCTCACGATTAGTATTGGTGTTTCCGTATTTCCTGATATGGGTTTTAATGGTAAAGATTTAATAGCCAAAGCGGATATTGCACTTTATCAATCAAAAGAAATGGGAAGAAATAGAGTGACAATATACAATGAAAATGCTAGTTATATGGTACATCATTCGGATACATTAAGTGGTATTTTAACTGGTGACTTTATGACGGATAATAATATTTGTAATACGGTTAATAATATTAATAATTTAATTAAGAAAAAGATGGACTATAAAGTTAAATATCACTTGGTGCTTAGTTATTTGCTTGATTTATTTAAAGCGCATGAAATTGCTTTAATTATTGAGCAAAGTGAAAAAGCTTATTGTTTATCTGCGTTTAAACAGGGATTAATGGAAAAAATTCGTACAGATGAGGATTATTTGATTAATAATTTGACGAAAGAGGGCAATTATATTCTTTGGGATGATATTAATGAAACTGATAAATTAACTGGAAAACCAGTTTGGAAGTCTTATTTACATTCTGATATAATTAAGAATGGTATTAGAATAGCGACAATTAAACTGCGAGTACCAATTTATGAGCGTGAATTTGATTATAAAGATTATAATTTGTTAACACATATTTCTGGTATTTTATGCGCGATGATTTAAGGAGGATTTATGGCAGTAACAATTAAAGATGTGGCGAAGAAGGCGAATGTTTCTATATCCACTGTTTCAAGAGTAATCAATTCATCTAAACCAGTATCTGATGATATCAAACAGCGCGTTTATGATGTGGTGGAAGAGTTGGGATATACACCTAATCCCGTTGCTCGCAGTCTTGTAATGAAAAAACAGCAGATTATTGGGGTAATAGTTCCCGATGTTAGTATGTCTGTTATTGGCGAGCTCGTTAGCGCTATTGAAGATAATGCGAAAACTTATAAATACGATATCGTGCTTTGTAATACTTATGGTGATGTTGAAAATGAATTGCGTTATTTTGATCTTTTAAAAGCCAAGCAAGTTGGTGGAATTATTTTTGTTACTGATGAGATAAACGATATTAATGCTAAACGTTTATTGGATGCAGAAGTACCAATTGTACTTTTTGATAGAGATGGTACTGATTACGGCGTTTCTTCCGTTTTAGTCGATCAAGAGAAATCGACTTATGAAGCCGTTAAGTATTTAATTGATATAGGACATAAAGATATTATGTTGGTTCGTTCTGGTGATGAACAACAAAAGTTTACGATTTCGCAATTAGATGGTTATAAACGCGCTTTGAAAGAACACAAAATAAGATTTAAAAAGAAACGTATTTTAGAGTCTAATTTTGATGCGGATAAGGTTTATCGAGAAGTTAAAAAATTAGTGAAAAAGGATGATTTACCAGATGCGATTTTTGCGACTTCTGATGCTATGGCTATTGCAGCAATTAATGCTATGGTTGATAATGGACTTAAAGTTCCCGATGATTGTTCCATCATTGGTTTGTTTGACTCTAAAATATCAAAATTTTATCGTCCACAGTTAACGACGGTAGGTTATCCTATTTATGATATGGGTTCGATTGCTCTTAGAATGTTAACTAAAGCAATAGATGGACACAACAAAAAGGTGCAAAAAGTTGTCGTACAGCATTCTTTAATTGTTAGGGATAGTACAAAATTAATAAATAGTTAAGTAGAATTTAAAATTTGTCGATATAGCTAACATAAATTGAGTTGAACATGAGGAGGCAAGTATGTTAGAAATGCAATATGTAGTATTTAAGTTAAGCATGGAGCGCTTTTGCGTTGATATTTCTAATGTTAGTAATATCACAGAATTTGATAGTATAACCAGTGTTCCTAATGCTCCTGACTACATAGCGGGAATTATTAATTTGCGTGGTGATATTATTCCGATAATTGATTTAAAGAAACGTTTTAATATTATTGAAAACGAGCGTACGCATGAAGCTAGAGTTATTGTGATTTCTTTTTCTGGTAAAGATGTCGGTTTTATCGTCGATTCTGTATCAGAAGTATTACGATTACCACGTAAAGATATTGCTGAAACACCAGCACTGCTTAAAAATTTGGGTAATGGATATATGACTGGTGTTGCTAAAGTTAATAATTCTATTGCTATTGTTTTAGATTTAGAACTTATTTTTAGTGAAGAAGAAAGAGATATGGTTATTGCGTTAAAAGAAGAATAGTTAATTGATTGGATTAAAAGACAAAAATTTGCTTAAATCACTTTGAAAATGGATATATATCACCCATGGGGGGCGTTTCTATGGGGGCGTTGATTGAATAATGAAAACGATTTTAGCATCTGTTTATGGTAGTATTCACGGAGTTGGTTTTAAATCCTATGTCCAGCGATGTGCATTAAAAAATAATATTAAAGGTTATGCACAGAATGAAGAAAATGGAACAATTACGATTAAAGCTTGCGGTAAACACAAAGACATTAAAGCTTTTATTAATATGATAGAAAGCGGTAATGGTTTTGCTATTGTTGATTTTCTTGTAATTGAAGTTTTAACCCCAGAAACTTATAGTGAGTTTAGAATAATCTATTAACGCCCCAGAGTATTTGGGCGTTTTTATGTTTATATTAAATAGAAGTAACTATTCAGATGAGAGCTGTCATACTGAGGAGTGAAGCACAGTTTAGCATATTGACTGAATAGTTACAAATAGAAATCTTATAATTAGGATAAAATATAAGGCATTTAGCGATGGAAGTGGGAATAATGAAAGGAAACAAGATGAAAGCAATTATTGGTTTGGATATTGGTGGTAGTAAAATTTTAGGAGCGCTTTTTACAGAAGATGGTAAAATTCTTACTCGTTGTAAAAAAAAGTCTAAGGCAAGTGCTGGTTTAGACGTTGTCCTTGGACAGATTTTTAAGGTTGTCGATCAACTTTTGACTTTTAATTCTACTATTGAATTATTAGCTATTGGTGCAGGAGCACCTGGAATAGTTAAAAAAGAAAGTGTAATCGAATTTTCACCTAATCTTCCTTTTAGAAATTTTAATTTGGCTGATGCTATTATTGACCGTTATGGCGTTCCTTTTGTTTTAGCTAATGATGTCGATACGGCGTTACTTGGTGAATGGAAAAACGGTAATAATTATAATAAGAAACATGTAATAGGCCTCTTTGTTGGTACAGGCGTCGGTGGTGCTATTATTATTGATGGTGAACTTTATGTAGGGGCAAGTGTAGCTGGTGAACTTGGACACATGATAGTGAAAAAAGGCGGTGCACGCTGTGGCTGTGGCAATAGAGGTTGTGTTGAAGCTTATGCATCAAAAACTGGTATGCAAAGAAAAATACTTAAAGAAATTAAAAAAGGCAAAAAGACTAGCTTTGAACTAGAACATAATAGGATGATGAAAAGTTCCGATTTAATGGAACATTATAAAGAGGGCGATCAGTTAGTGGTGAAGGTAGTCGATAGGGCAATGGAGTATATTGCCGTTGCTATTGGTAATTATATTAATATTTTTAACCCAGAAGTGATTATTTTGGGTGGTGGTGTGATTGAATCACTTGATGATGATATGATTGATCATATTATAGTCGAAGCGCAAAAAGTGGCAATGCCGAGTTTAAATGATAGTACGATAATTCAAAAAGCAAGTCTTGGCGATGATGCTGGTATTATCGGTGCTTATGAACTTGCAAAAACGTTTAAGATAAAATAATGGAGGCAGTTTTTGTTTCTGATTTTTGATAGCCGCTATCTCGCTAGTGTAAAGGCTTATTGTTTTCAATATCCTTTGGAAACGATAGAAATTACTAGTTATTTACAATTAATAGCAGAGGGAAATACCGATGATAAACGTTCGGGGCGGCTTTATTTGTACTTTGAAGAGGAAGAAATTAAAGCCTTAATATTTTTTAATAATAAGGGGATAATGCATTTTAGTAATTATTCAGAAAAACTTTATTCTAAGGTCGATTTTTTGAAAACTATTCATAGAGAATCCCCTAAATATGTTAGGGGAAAACTCGATGAAGTCGACCGCTTATTTTATTTTTTGCAAAGGGCATTAAAGGATTTTAGTTTTAAAACAATAGATTTAATGCTTTATAAAAAAAATAATAATAGAGAATCGTTTGATTCTAATATTGTAGCAGCTGATGGCGTTGATTGGCAAAAAAATGCCAATTTTCTGATAGAAGTAGAAAACTATTTTCGTAGTGATCCGCTTTCTATTAATTATTTAAGGCAGAAGTTAAAACAATCGAAACAAGTAGATTTTTATTTTGCTTATAGAGAAGATAAGATTCTAGCACAAATAATTGGCGAATATTCTAATTATTGCTATGGTGTTATTGGTGGATTATACGTAAATAAAGAGGCGCGTAGACGGGGCTTAGCTAAATCTCTATTAAATGCAGCTATTAGTAGATATAAAGAAAATAATTTAGTTCCGCTACTTTACGTAGCTGGCGACAATCAGGCTGCGATAGCTTTATATCAACAATGCGGTTTTGTCAAAACGATGGAAATGATGGAAATGATGGTAAGTTTATAATGCAAAGTTTTACTATTGATCAGAGCGCTAGTGAACAAAGACTTGATCGCTATTTAAAAAAATTGTTGCCGCTTGCAGGTAAGGGTGAAATTCAGCGCTGGATAAGAACAAAAAAAGTTAAAGTTAATAAGAGTAGACAGCAGGCGAATTATCGTTTGCAAAATGGTGATGAAGTGATGATTTTTTTGAATGATGGGATAATAGAATCCTATAGACAAAAAAAAGTGATTATTGCTGAAAAGTCGGGATTAGATATTGTTTATGAAGATGATGATATCTTAATTGTTAATAAGGAAGTTGGCTTACTTGTTCACCCTGATAAAACGGAATATAAAAAGACTTTATCAAGCTACGTTAAACATTATTTATCGCATCTGATAACGCCAACTTTTAAGCCCGCTAGTGTTAATAGATTGGATAAAAACACTAGTGGTTTAGTGCTTTTTGCAAAAAATTATACTAGTTTAAAATTGTATAATCAGAAAATGCGGGAAAGACAAATCAAAAAAACTTATGTGGCAATCGTTGAGGGATGTTTGACGAAAGAACGTGAAATCAAGGGATATTTATTAAAAGATAGGGAAAAAAATCGTGCCTATTTTAGTCGTAGCTCTAAAGAGGGCGCTAAAGCTATACATACAATCGTTAGACCTATTGCTAATAAAGAAAACTTTACTAAAGTAGAAGTCGATTTATTAACTGGTAGAAGTCATCAAATTCGTTTGAGTTTAGCATCTATTGGTCATCCTCTAATTGGTGATACAAAGTATGGTGGTCAAGCATTTAAAGGGATAAAACATCAAATTCTTCACGCTGAAAAGTTGGAATTTGATGGGCGTGAGTTTAGTAGAAAGAGCGAACAACTAGAACAAATTTGGTCGCAAATTTCGTGAATTAAACAGCGATGAATAAAAAAGTCGACAGTGACAATGGAATGCTTGCATATCAATTGTCGCTTAACGACTTTTGTGTTGAGCGCGCTAGCGCGACGAGTGTAGTGCCGTTAGGCACGAAGCGAGTTTATCGCTAATTAAAGCGATTACACCAAAGGAAACGAAGTTTTTCTCAGCCGTGTTATTTAGAGGCGAATGAAGTTTTCCTCAGCCGTGTCATCCTGAGGAACGAAGTGACGTGAGGATCTTACGGCTGAGTTTAAGATATCGCAATCTTGTAACTTTTCACAATTATAAAATGAATTATCTTAAATAGTTATAAAAAATGGAGGAAAGAATGGCAGAACCAAAGTCAAAATTAATGATAGAAATTATTGAATGGGCAAAATCTATTGCGTTTGCACTTTTTGTTGGCGGATTGTTAATTTTATTTGCTAGACCATCCTTGATAATAGGTCCGTCAATGGAAAATACTTTTCATGATAAGGATTTAGTATTAGTAGAGAAAATTTCTTATTTAACAGGTGAACCGAAACGCGGTGATATTGTTATTTGTCAAACAAATTTACCGCTCAACCGTTTTATGAATAAGGCGATAATTAAACGAGTTATTGGTTTAGCAGGAGATGAGATTATTGTTTCCGATGGACGTGTTAGTCTTAATGGTGAGATGTTAACGGAAGATTATGTTGGTGATAATCCAACTTATGGTAATGGAATATGGACTGTACCAGAAAACAGTGTTTTCGTAATGGGTGATAATAGACCAAATTCTAATGATTCTCGTAATCCAGTTATTGGTTTTATTGCGAAAGATCAAATCAAGGGTAAAGTTTACTTTAGAGTATTTCCGTTTGACCAAATGCAGTCTTACTAACTGAGAACGAACGAAGTTTTTCTCAGCTGTGTCATTTAGAGGCGAATGAAATTTTTCTCAGCTGTGTCATTTAGAGAGGAATGAAATTTTTCTCAGTCGTGTCATCCTGAGGACGAACGAAGTGAGGACGTGAGGATCTTAACGCGGGATTAACAACTATCTTAATACGAGCTTAATTATAAAAGGAGAAAAAAATGTCAGTACAAATAGTTTATAAAGATTTATTTCAAAAAACTTATACAGAAGGTGTTACTGTTGCAGATGTGGTAGTTGATTTACAGCAATATTCAGAAACTACAATTATGGCGCTCAAAGCAGAAGATAAGCTTTACGAACTCGGGAAACAGTTAAAAACAGGTTCTTATACTATGGAAATTGTTGACCTTGAAACTGCTGATGGCGCTCGTATATATCAACGTTCTTTGGCTTTTGTCTTTATTCGTGCGATTAAAGAACTGTATGATGGAGCAGAAGTTAATATTTTACATTCACTTAGTAAGGGACTTTATTGTGAAATTAAGCTGAATAATAAATTAATTAAGGGTGATGCTGAGAAAATTAAGCAAAAAATGCAAGCTATTATTGATTTAGATGAAGCCTTTGAAAAAAGTAGCGTGCCGATAAAAAAAGCGGTAGCAATTTTTGCTGAGCAAGGCATGGAAGAGAAAGTGAAATTAATGCGCTATCGTCGTGATGGTTTAGTAAACTTATATAAACTCGGTTGGCTATATAATTATTTTTATGGTTATATGTTTGATCGGGCAGGTAAAATCGATAAATTTGACTTGATTCCTTTTGATTGTGGTTTTATTTTGATGTCACCGACTGTTTATACAAAGGGTGAAGTTCCTGAATTTGAAGCACAACCAAAACTAGCTGAAGTGCATAGAGAGGCAGAGCGTTGGGGCGATATTTTGGGTGCTGGTTATATACATAATATAAATGATGCGATTTTGAATGGCACAATGAAAGAATTGATTTTAATCAGTGAGGGCTTGCATGAAAAGAAAATTGCTCAAATTGCCGACCAAATTACCGATAGTGGTAAACGGATTATCTTAATCGCTGGACCGTCTTCTTCTGGTAAAACTACGTTTGCTAATCGTTTGAAAATTCAGCTAAGAGTTAATGGTTTAGAACCTGTAACTATGGGAACGGATGATTATTTTGTCGGTCGCGAACAAACACCGCTTGATGAGCATGGTAATTATGATTTTGAATCGATTGACGCCTTAGATTTAGAGCGTTTTAATAGCGATTTATTGGGTTTATTAAAGGGTGAAAAAGTTACCTTGCCAATTTTTAATTTTCAAACGGGTAGTCGTGAATCTATTGGTAAAGATATGCAAATTGGTCTGCATCAGCCTATTATTATCGAAGGAATCCATGCGCTTAATCCGAAACTAACAGAGAAAATTTCTGCTGATGATAAATTTAAAATTTATATTTCTTGTTTGACTCAGCTTAATTTGGATAATCATAACCGCATACCGACAACGGATTCGCGTTTGATTAGACGTATGGTTAGGGATTTCCATTTTAGAGGACATTCTGTTAGTGATACCATTGCGATGTGGTATTCTGTTAGAAGGGGAGAAGAAAGAAATATTTTTCCTTATCAGGAAACAGCTGATGCGATGTTTAATTCGGCAATGGTACATGAATTGGCTGTCTTGAAAAAATACGTTGAACCACAGCTTTTGGCGGTAAGTAAAGACGCGCCAGAATATCCAGAAGCCAATAGACTACTCAAATTCTTGCGTTATGTCATCTCAATACCAGATGATTCTATCGTGCCGAATACGTCAATTGTTAAAGAATTTATTGGTGGCTCCGTCTTTTCACATTAGTGAACATATCCTTGTTATTCAAAGGATGGAGGAAGTTTTCCTCAGCAGTGTCGTACAAGGAGCGAATAAAGTTTCCTCAGCCGTGTCATCCTGAGGACGAACGAAGTGAGGACGTGAGGATCTTACGGCTGAGATTAAGATGTCACAATTTTAACGCGGAATTAAAATGAAAAAGGAGTAAAATGAAAAAACTTGGACAATGGCAGGAGCTTGAACTCCTGCGTTTTACCAGCGTTGGTGCTTATTTAAATGCCTTAGATGAAACATCGGATACCGATGTTTTATTGCCTAGTAATGAATTGAGTGAAGATTTAGAATTAGGACAAATGTTATCGGTATTTTTATATAGGGATTCCGAAGATAGAATGATAGCGACATTAAAGCGCCCCTATGCAATACTGGGCGACATCGCCTTGTTAGAGGTTTTAGATATTGCTGAAATTGGCACGTTTCTCGATTGGGGACTAACCAAAGATTTATTGCTACCGCAAGGCGAACAAAAAGCAAAACTTAAAGTCGGCGATAAAGTTTTGGTATATCTTTACTTAGATGCTAGCGATAGACTAGCTGCGACAATGAAAATTGAAAAGCACTTAATAGAAAAATCGCCTTATAAAATAGGTGATACAGTTAATGGAACGGTTTATAGTATCGCTAAAGATATTGGCGTGTTTGTTGCTGTCGACAATCGCTATTACGGATTGTTACCTGAACGCGAACGCGTTGATGATTATCATTTAGGCGATAAAGTAGAGGCTCGCGTGACCTTGGTTCAGCCAGATGGCAAATTATCTTTAGCGACAAGGGCAAAAGTGAGTCAGCAAATTCATACCGATGTCGCGTTGATTAAAGAAAAATTGGTGAATGCCAATGGATTCTTGCCTTTTAATGATAAAACGGCGCCAGAATTAATCAAAAAAGAATTTAAAATGAGCAAAAAAGCCTTCAAACGAGCCGTTGGCGTTTTATTAAAAGAAGGCAGTATAGAATTTGCCAATAATGGCATTAAAAAGAGATAGTAGTTATTATATTTTATCATTGAGCGCGCTAGCGCGAACGAGTGTAGTGTCTTGGACACGAAGCGAGTAGTCATTTGTAGCGACAAGGTAGGAATCTTACGGCTGGGATAGTCATAAAATATCAGACAAATTTCCTATAGCCCAAAGTGGAATGGTTAAAAGCCATTCTTCTTTTTTTATTAAATATTTTATTTTTGTTTTATACATAAAAACGCCTCCACTTATTATTGGAATAACACAGAATTACATTTTTATCAGCGGAATTATGTGATTATAAACATTTTTTCTAAGAAATTTATGTAATGAATGACATTTTTTCAAAGGAAAAACCGTATTATAAATAATGATAATTATTATCTATAATACGGCTTGATTAATTGCTACTATTTTGGTTTAATTAATGTGCTTGCTACATCTTTGACCGTTGTTTGTTCATTAAATGGTGGGCGGACGTAGTTGCCTTTTTTTTGTCTTTTTGGTAAGTTGATTTCTTCATATGGTATGTCTTTATACTCTATTTGTGAAAGCAAGTGGCTAATACAGTTGATTCTAGCGTGTTTTTTGATATCACTTTCAACGACAAACCATGGCGATTGCTTGGTGTCCGTGTAGGCAAACATATTGTCTTTCGCCTTTGAATATTCTACCCAGCGACTTCTTGCTTCTAAATCCATTGGACTGATTTTCCAACGTTTTGTCGGGTCGTTAATTCTATCTTTAAAACGTCTTTCCTGTTCTTCATCGCTGACGGAGAACCAATATTTAATTAAAATAATACCAGAACGAATTAGCATTTTTTCAAACATTGGGCAAGAGCGTAAAAATTCTTCGTATTGTTTATCCGTACAAAAACCCATTACTTTTTCTACGCCCGCTCTGTTATACCAACTTCTATCGAAGAGAACAATTTCACCAGCAGCAGGTAAGTGCGTTACATAGCGCTGAAAATACCACTGTGATTTTTCTCTTTCAGTTGGAATGCCGAGAGCGACGATTTTACAATATCTTGGATTGAGCTTTTCGGCAATACGCTTAATCGTTCCACCTTTTCCTGCTGCATCTCTACCCTCAAATAAGACGACAACGCGTAGCCCTTTTTCTTTAACATAACGCTGCATTTTAACCAATTCGACTTGTAATTCAGCTAATTTTTTCTCGTATTGTTTATTTGAAATTTTATTCTTATTTTTGCTCATTAGCAAGCTCCTTTGTTTAACTAATTATTGTATATAAAGACTATCGGCTTTTATGCTCTTATATTTTAGTTTGTTTTTTGAAAAATAGAGACTTTCCTGCCTTGTCATTGCGAGAAGCTAAAGGCGATGTGGCAATCTTAACGCGCGCTCAATAAAGCCATCTTATTGACAAATATATCAATATACTATACAATTAATAAAAAAGAGGGAAACAATGAAGATAATAGTATTGAAAAAAGCACAAAAACAATTAAATAATTTAGATAAAAAGATAAAAGAAAAAATTGTTAAAGCTATTTTTAAAATACCTAACGGTGATATTAAACCATTACAAGGAACTAAAGATAAGTTCAGAATAAGAGTAGGTGATTATAGGGTGTTATATTTAAAGACTGACACCGCTTATAAAGTTTATAAAATAGCAACACGGGAACAAATTTATAAAGGCAGGTATTTATAATGACAACATTACAACATACAACTAAAATTTTATCAAAACTAAATGAACAACAATTAATGGCTGTGAATAATTTTATATATGACTTGATTGACCCAGATTGGACTATAGAAACAGAAGAAGATAAGCGTGATTTTTTAGAAGCTTTTAGCACAGATGATGAAGGTGTTGATATTAATACTATAATGCGAGAATTAGAAATTGAAAATCGCTAGAATTTTAGCGGTAAATTGATTAAATAATAAAATAAAAAATGAAATGACCTCCAAAATTTAAACTTTAAGAAGGTCATTTTTATTATGCGGATGTATGCGAAAAATTAGCTATTGTAACACAAAAGTTATATATTATTTTTGTTAATTTTTGGCAAGTTTTGGTTCGGTTTTATCGCACATGCCGAAAAGATGGTGGAGATAAGGGGTTATAATGAGCCGATAAAAACGAGTTTTAAACATTCTCTGAAACGCTTGCAAATACTAGCTTTTATCACTTAATGCCCTTTATTCAATTCCACCTAATAACTACAAAATAGACGTGCGTATAGACGTGGAAATAGACGTGTAAAACCACGGGTAAATGGTTTAGTTTTTAGTCTACTATGGAACAATCTATATTATTATACCCCATTAAGCCGATTCATTAACTATAAAGCCGATATATTGACAAATATATCAATATACTATACAATTAATAAAAAGATAATGAAAAATAGCATTCTTACAAACAACGAGAGCGATAAAGGTACATAAAAAAAGAGGCGTTAATTGTATATAAAATATTCAAAACAAGCAGATAAGTTTTTAAGTAAACAGACAGAAAAAACGCAAAACCGAATTAGAAAAGCTATAAATTCTATACCACGTGGTGATATTGTTAAAGTACAAGGTACTAAATATTTAAGGTTGAAGGTTGGAAGCTTTAGAGTAATATTTGATAATGATGGTAATGTTATTTATATTGTTAGAATTGACAATCGTGGCAGTGTATACAAACGAATCTAAAGAGGTGTAGATATGAGTACAAAAGAACAAATTATTACAGTGCTTGATTTTATGACGGAAAATCAATTAAAAACAATATTGGAAGAGTTACAACAATCGTATGTTATTAAATCTAAGAGTTGGGAAGATATTCCAGAAGTG
>PDWI01005332.1_pt1 | contig 16659 bp, 6 predicted proteins | sample 1430891 | NCBI WGS metagenome assembly PDWI01 (sample SAMN01162508, study PRJNA174530) | Oral metagenome, whole genome shotgun sequencing project. | biome: Marine environment; feature: Marine mammal; material: Swab sample of the gingival sulcus; isolation source: swab sample of gingival sulcus...
TTCACGCGTCACGTACTGCCTATCAGAGGGAGCTGTGGAGGCGAGTGGTTCATCCTTGAAGTAGCTCCAACTAGCGCGGGCTAGCGGATCCTTTGCTGCATCCAAACCCGCTACATCCAATTGCAAGAGCTTATACCTACCACCCGAGCACTTCGGCTTATCCTCTGCTGGCGGGTCCAGAATCACCACCTTAAGCTCATCGGGCCACGCCACATTAAACGCATCATCGGCCTCGCAACCTGCACCATCACGAACAAGAAGCCTATAGTCCCCCTTGCCCAAATCCGAAAAAACGCCACTCTGGTTCACCTCCCTTAGAGCCTCAACACCACCCTCCGTCTTAAAGCAGAAGAACGTAACATTACCGCCACTGATGTCAAGAGGCTTTGTCGTTGCCTTATCTATGATGTCCGAGGGTTGCAAGAGCGCCTTCTCACCGTGGCAATTCGTTACCACATCCTCCACGCTAAAGCTGAACTCGTCCGGCATCACCACAGTACCACCATCCGTCCACTTCTTTACGCCGTAGCAAGCATCATCATCCATCACTACAACATAGAGTTGGCCCGGAGCAATATCAGCTACTGGCGTAGGCGTATTCTTGGCTATTGCCTCAGAGGGGAGAGTTCCGGATAGTAGCTTATCGGGTAGGCTAACATCGCCCTCAGCATACAAACCATACTTATAGCCACCAGCCGCCTTCCCACCACCGGACACAGTGAGGCTGAACTCGCCCTTGCAGGCGGCTACTCCCTGCCCCGAGATGTTTATTGCAATAGGGTCATAGCCTGGTAGCACCACCTTAGCCGGCTCCTTATACACGCAGCCGTCGCTGGTCTTGGCGTATAGCCACCAATCTCCCGGTGCCTCAGTAACGCTAGCCGTCCACTTTACCGCAGGAGCTGTCGGCTTGACCATTTGTGCTGTAGGAGTCGTCGGTAGCACCACCGTCCCCGGCAACGGATCCGCTAGAACCGTAACCGATATCCCATCCTTGGCTACCTTCTCATGCTTAATCTTTAGCTCGTAGGGGAACACATACCCAAAACCATTATCGCACCACCTCGGCTTGGTCGCAGTCGGAGTCCCTACAATCCCCACAAACTCCATATTGTTTGCGGCCACCACCGCTTCAATATTATCCCTATTGCACCCCTCATGCAGCACCTTCACCTTGTTGCTCTTACCCGGCTCTACGAGAACTGCAGCCTGCTCCCCAGCACCGGGACGCACCAAATCCTTCTCCACCCCATAGTTCGCCCCGCCATCCTCTGACACCTGGTACTTAAAGCCCGTGCTAAAATCCGCCCCCCCAACTATACCAAACCGCAGCTTGGCCGAGAAGAGCCCCGGATCCGTCAAAGAGGTCTCCGAGTTCTTCGGGCAAACTGGCGCTATCTTATGCGCATCATCATCCGTAAACTCTATCGTATACGGTTCACGCGGTAGCTTATCGTCCGCAATGGGCACCGCCTCCGTATGGCAACCCTCCACATCGTAGACCATCAGCTTCTTCCCCCGCCCACGATCTGACGACACCACATCAAACTCGCCGGAGGATACCTCGTTAGCATCAGGCTTCTTCCCCAGCTTCAAATCACCGAGAGGGCTTGGCACTGACGGATTATCCGAGAAAACGTAGTTGTAGTAGTTATTCTTGTTGGCCACCGTACCCGCCACTGCATCGCTAGCCGGGTTGCCCCCCTTAATCTCCACCTTAAGCTTACCACTACCACAATCCTCACTACTACCTAGGTCAAGCACCTTGACTGTTAAAGGATCCTTATCCTCAACCACCAGCTTCTGCAGCACGGTATTACCGTACACATCATGCGCCGTCAACGTATATGTCCCCGCCCCAACATCAGAGAAATCATGGCTGGTAGCATCGTAGCTCACCCCATCCATATTATCCAACACAGGGGATGCCACCGGCTCCGTTGGAGTACCCGGGCCATACGCTATACCATCAAATTTATAGTCCCCCTCCACCACATCCAGCACGCTCACCCCATCCCCCGCATGGCATTTCACGGTTTTCTTATCTATCTTCTTGGCCGGAATTGAAATCTTCACCCGCTGGTAGCAACCATTAGCATCCGCATCCTTTACCCACAGCACAGGACTGGCAGGCGCACCTGCAAGTAGCAAATGCTGATCTGGTGCATTCTGGTTGGTAAATGACGCAGGAAAATCACCCTCAACCCCTAGGGCAAAGCCATAGGGCGCGCGCCCCCCCTTGATATCCGCAACGAGAAACTCTGCACCTGCATCTGGACGGCAGTCTATCGTGGCACTTACGCTCAGAGGTTCAGGCGTTGTCGGGTCGTGAAGGAAAACGATATTATCCCCAACTGTCCCATCCCAATCCCCATCATCCGCATAGCACTTGGCCCCTATCCAGCACGTAGACTCCGCTGCACCCTCCAGACCCACCATCACCTTATAATCCGCATGGTTATCCAAACCCGTAAGCGTTACGGTTCCATCAGCCGCAACTGAGATCTGGCTAGCTGGCACATCGGAAACTACGCCATCCTTCCTCGACTTAGCCTTAGCCTGGAAGGCCGCAACCGTTGTCGGCACAACCTTCTTAACCTTTACTACTATCTTACGCCCATCGACAACCGCGACAGGCTTCGCAGGACTCCCCCCATCGCTCTTGTAGCCACCAGGACAAAAGGACTTCTCATCCTTCTTAGACTCTAGCTTCACCCCGTTGACATTCTTCACCTTGAAATCATCAGCAAAGCTAAAGGGACAGCTAAGGCTAGCGGGGACAGCCACATCGCCATTGGCATTCTCCCCAACAGCATAGCGACCAAGCCCCTTAGGAACGGTGTAAACCGCCTCGTAGGCAAAGCCTAGGCGCAAGCGCAGGTTATATTCTCCAGGCCTAACCTTAACGGACTCCTCCTCCAGCTCAGAAATCTTCTTCTTACTATAAGCCTTCGACCCCTCCAGATCAACCGTCCCCTTGACTAGCGCCTCTACCGTAACCTCATACTTATCAACAAAGCCATTGGCCGGCGCCTCCGAGAGCCAACCACCCTCTAGCTTTATCTTCCCCGGCTTGCAATCCTGCGAATCCTCAGGCTTTATCTTGGTCGTATTTAGCGACAAGCCCAAAGCCGGAGGAATCTGCGCAACCTTAGACACCGTGCAGTACTGATGCTCGGCTATGGTTGCCCTATCAGCCACCTTAACCCCAGCCACACCACTACGCCAATTCCTATAGTAGGTCTTCACCTGCTGCCCCGCTGCATAGTCAAACCTTGACCACCCCTCATGCTGGCCAGTGGCTACTGCATCCCACTCTGTCTCAGTCGGAGCTACCAAACCATCCAGATGGCTATAGACCTGCTTATCGCTGGCATCTACCGCATTATCTAGCGTCCACTTCACCCCCGCATTCTTTTCACCAGAACATACTGGAGGTAGTGCCTCAACAGTAAGGTCACCCAACCTATCATCATCTTCCTTCACAAAGAGCTTCACCACATTACTCTTACAACCTCGCGTATCCGTAGTCCATACCTCTATCGCATCCGAGCTACCCGCACGCCCGCTAACCAGACGAAAGAAATCGCCACTAGCCGTACCAGCAGGCGCATTTACAGGAACCTCACCCCCAGCGGCCTTAAGCGTAAATGGAATCGCTGTAGTGGGGAGGTGCGACGAAACAACCCTCGCCCAAATCTGACCATCGTTCGCACCATGGCATGCACCCAAACCGAAGGCCTCCACCACTGGGGCAGGATCCGGTACGGCAAAATCCACCACGCTGCTGCTAACCTCACCGCAGTACTTCACAGGGTCCCCATACTTCAGGCTCGCCACCACCTTGTAGCTACCCGGCACCAAATTGCTGAATGTATGCTCACCCTTGCTAGTCCCGGCCTCAAGGGTCGTCGTCGCCTCTTGCACCGGCGTACCCCCAGCGTCCTTAAAGAGCTGTACCCTATATTTACCCTTATCCACTGGGAGCGGAGAACCACCAGAGACCTTAACGCTTATACTACCATCAGCACCGCACTTCGGAGCAACCTCACCCGCAATCTCCACCTTAAGTGCTGGAACATCAGTATCCAATGCATAGGGATAGGAAGCCGCCCCGGGATCATACTGCGCAACGCAACCAAACTTATCGGTAACATTAATCTCCCCCTGAAAAACACCAACATTAATATTTGTAGGCATCTGCTCCGCCAAGCCTTTCAGAACCGATGGGCCTGTTCCAGAAGCCACCTGTATAGAATATTCAAAGGGCGTTCGATACCCCTGGTTCTGAAAGGAGAGCAAGGGCGGATACAGAGCAACCACCCCATCAGCCACCTCCGGACAGCTCGGATTTTGCACCTCTATTTTCACCTTGTAGTGAGATGCCTTCTTCACTATATACTCAGGGCTCCTACTGCTACAAGTACCATGTGACGCAACAAGCGAGTAGGTGGCAGGAGCTGGAATCGAAAGCACCGCCGCATTTACAGGTGGCACCAGCGCTGCAGCCCCTGCCCCGCTACCCTTCTCCCACGAATAGCTCAAGCTACCGGTCGCACCATTCCGTAGGGTGGCCACCCCCTCCATAGATGCCGCAACCCCCTCGCAGTAGTACCAATCGCCAGGAACCTTATTATCCTCCGTTAGCGAAGTCATATTCGCCACGGGAACCACCACGCTCTCAAAAGCCTCATCCACTCGCACATTCCACTCCTCGACATCAGAGCACTCACCGGCTATATCCCTATACGAAAGTTGCAACCGCAGCTGGTAATCCCCAGCCTCACTAGGTACTGCAAGCTGAGTACCAGCCACACCTAGCGCACCGGAGAAAAGCACATCCCCCGAAACACCCTCCATAGATTGGGCTGTAGCAACCCCATCCTTCACCAGATCCCACTTCGCATCCACCTGCTTACCCGCCTCACCCACAAAACTCAGCCCAACGTTCTTCAGCTCCTCGCGCTTATCATCCCCCGTCTTCTGAGCCTCCAAAGCGCAGAGCGGGATGGGATTCAAGTTAACACCTTTGCGAGTCGTCGTAATCCTACTCCACACATCCACCTCCACATCCTCCTCCACCGCGCAGTTCTGGTAGCCATTCAGGTCGTACTTCACCGTCGTAACCCCGTCCTGCAGCTTACTCAGCTCCACCTTATCAGTACTACCAGCAACATTCGCATGCGTAACACCCGCAGTAATACCACCCTTCACAAACTCCCACGACTCCACGGCCTCCAGCCTATTCCCAACCTGCAGCACCGCCTCCGTCTCCTGCGTATTATTGCATATCGGACGGATGGACTCCACCGCCAGCGTGGAGGCCTGGCGAACCGCAACCTCCACGGCATCGCTCGCTACACGAACCACATCGCCCGAATTGAGAGTTATCTTGTACTCCGAGCGAACCACATAGCGCGCCGCATTGGCCACTGGATACAGGCCGAGCGCCTTCTTATCAGTCGCCCAGTCCTCTCCCTCTAGGATATAAACCTTCTCCTCAACCACGCTGGCCACAGTCGCATAGCCAGATATCGTAGCCACAGCCGGAGACAGCACGCTGCTAAACTCCCCGTCCCATGCTTCCGTCGCACTCTCGCAGTACTTCAGATTAGAGGCCACCAGCGTAACAGTTGGGTAGGCCACAGTGAAAGACCCCAAGTCAAACGGGCTGGAAAAATAGGTCTCATCCGTAGCACCGGCCTCACGCGGTGTGCTCTCAGCCCAGGTCCTAACGCTTATCGCCACCGTGCTCTCCGTACCGGGCGTAAGCCCCAGCTTTGTCCGATCTATATTGAGCGTTACGGGAATCTCATCAACATACCCCGTGCCCTCCAGCTGGACCGACTCATCCTTTATCCGCTCATCGCCATCCACCGTAACCGTATAGTAGAGCTTGTAGCTCTCCGGAATCACCTGCCCGTCGAATTTCACCTTCAGCTTCACAGGGGCAACCCCCCCATCTGCCGAAACCTGCGGATTAGCCAGAATACCATCCAGCACGATATCATTCGGCTTAGGGTTGTACGTCACCACGTTGTCGGTAACCAAGAAGTAGTCCCCCGGGCAATTCGTACGCTGCATGTTAATGCGCAGCTTAGAGCTATACGCCAAGGGCGTACCCGCAATCACCTTAGGGGCCACAAAAACTGACTCAAACGTAGGGGACGGCATCGCCACCGGCGAAAGTTGCGTCTCCGTAAATGTCCAGTAGCCCCCACCAGCAAACGAGGCTATTTCATCGCTCGTGAGTATCACATATCCATTCCCAGAGGAGACCGAGGTAGCCTCCAGATTAGTCGGGCGCGCAATGTAGTTAACAGAGTACGTGGACGGTATGCGGTTACAACCAGTCGAGGAGGTCTTGAGATTCACGCTAAAAAGCATGTTACTATTCACCGTACCACCGCCTACCGCAGCATTGTTCGCATCGTCAAGCGCCGCCGTCTTCGATGGGAAAACAGAACCCACCCGCTTTATCACAACCTTACCAGGATCCCCCATCGGCTCGTGATACGAAAACTCTAGCTCCTGAAAATAGCTATCCCACTGAAAAGCCTTCTTCTTCCCCCGCCCAGGCGTGATCAAGTCTGTACTCGCATCATCCGCCAGCTTCAGCTCAACCCCACCACCCGGCGTAAAGCAGTAATGATCAGGCACCACAACATCACCCGCTTCAAAGGGAACCAACCACGCAAACTCAAACCCCTTATTCCGGTAGGGATCGTAGCAGGACTCAGCGGGGAAGTTCAGAGTGTAGAAGGCCTTCATCGGAAGCAACTTATCAGTCTGGACAAGCTGCTCAGCCCCACCCATATCATTGTAGCGCGCCCACAGAACACCAGAAAGATCAGGTTCTGGGAGATTATCTATCGTCAACGTCGCCGGTACAGCAACAGTAGAATTCCTACAGTAGTAATCCGTAAACACCCCAGAGGCCTTCGACAGCACTACGCTCATGCTCGGCTTCAGGTACACCTCATCATCGTAGGCCTTCACACCATTGTAGTCCACCCCATCCACACGATAGCTCACCTCCACCCGAACATCCGCAACAGGATTATGGATATCGAAATCCCCGCTACGAACCAGTGATACTTCGCTCACGTCTGCTGCCGTCGAACCACTCGTCGAAAACGCTACTTGACCAGCACCCCGAACTATACTCCACGAGATGTTCTCCGGAGGATGCGTAGGGTCATCAGGCACCAGCTCCAGCTCCAGCTTGGAAGCCCAATCATCAACGCACCTACTCGCCCCAACCTGTACAGAAGCACCCGCACCACGCACCTCTCCCACGCCCCCAATAAGGAGGAGCAAGGAAAAAAAGACACCCAAGTACAGACACCGCTTCATACAGATATACCGCCTATCAAAGCCTAGCTAGAAAACCACCGACAACCACAGAATGAACAAAAAATGTGCATCACTATCCGCTAAGCCTCAAACTTTTATACTACATCCAACCCAAACAATTACCGAGTACTAGCTACCAAATATACTACAATTATACGAACCAACTAGCACCTGCAACCTACACTTACACCAGTTAGCGAGATTCATACACCAACAGACTCTCCTCCCTATAGTACAACGGAAAAAAGCCACAAACCGACTGGCTAGGGAAAAAAACGGGCGACTCTTGTCGCCCGTATAACACCAACCAGCAAACATGGGCTAGTACTCCCACATATCTATCTCGCGGTTGAAAATCTCATAGTAGATCCGCTCCGCTTCGCGCATAATCGGGATACCACCACGCTCATACTCATTGATTGCACGGTTGTCATACTCGTTGCTCTCGCGAATGATATACGAGCCAAACCGGCGCTTGAAGAACATATCATCATAGGAACACGGCTGAGCATCATTCCTCGGGTTATAGAACGCTGTCTTGGTCAAAACCTTACGCGCCTCGGGGTAGTACACCCAGAACGTCGGCTTCAGCTTAGGCTCCGCCTTCGGCATGTCGCCCCCCTCCTCCGGGGAGCCCAACGGCTCGTCCATCATCATCGTCTCATCGTAGTAGAAGCGAACGGGGCAGATGCCCAGCAGACGAACCTTCAGCACCGAGAGCTTCGTATCGAAGAACCACTCCTCCTTCAGCCATATCTGCTTCACCTCCTGCCACGGGATATCACCCTCCGTAACCTTCATCGTCTTCGTGCCATCAGGATTCGTGATCATCGTCGTATCCACCATGTCCATGTCCATGCCCATCGACATGCGAACCTCACCCGGTGTATAACGCTGAACAAACTCATCACCCGGAGACTGGAAGCCCGGCATCGGGTCGTACGCATGGATCTCCTTATTCATCACTGCGTAGTAGAGCGCCTGCGTGAGGCTCTTCCGATCGCGCATCTTCATCGTCGGGTAGTACAACGGGAAGTTGATCTTCTGACGCAGGTCTATCACGCGCCAGATTACCTTCGACCACAGCACATCCGCCTCGCGAACGTAGGCGTACGGAATCGGCTTTATCTTATCAGTAACCGTCTCCCGCTTGAAAACACCCTGCGGGGGCATAGGAATAGAATCGAAGGGGATCTCCTGTGGAGGCTCTGCCTCTACCTGCTCACGCCCCCCATAATAGTCCTCCTCATCATAGCTATCATCCTGTGCGTTTACAACAGGCACCACCGCCAGCACAGCGAGCAGCAGCACCACGCTCATGCCCGCACTCTTCTTGTCAAAAACTCTCCTCATAATCATCAGTTCTATATACAACGCCTCAGGAACATGCCTAGCCTACTACACCCAACGGCACCCCCTATTCCGATATCAACACTCAGCCTGGCCACGAGGCTGCTAGAGTCCGCAACCAGGCTGAGAATACTAGTCTAACGTAGCTTCAGAGGCAAGCCCTGAATGGTACGCACCTTGCCATCCGGACCCTTCACCTTGATATTCTGCAGGGTCATACGAGCACCAGAACGGGCCCCACGGATCAGCTTCTTCTGCTTCGCGCTGAACTTATAGCCATTAGACTGCGCCTCCAACCAAACACCACCCGTATTCACCTCTATGGTGAAGCTAAGCACCTTGAAATCGATATCAAACAGGAAGTTCTTCGGCTTCGCAGTAATACCCGGGCACTTTAGCAGCTTACCCTTAGAGGGCATATTCGTATTCAGCCCGATGAGCGAGGCCGTCGGGTCTGGTAGCTCCTTGTTACGGAACTTCGCTACACCTATACGCTTACCCGTCTTGCTATTGGTCAGAATCACCTGGCAGGTCTTGCCACGCCCTGCCCGAACAAACAGCTTACGCCCCTTACGAACCAGGCTACCACCCGAAACAGCCACCTTCACCTGCTCCTCAGGAACGCCAGCCACCGAAACATCTATCGGGTTTAGCACACCCTGGTAGAACACGTTCATCTTCGTAGGCGAAACCGCAAACGAGGAGGGGGCCACCACGTACGAATGCTTGAACGGCTTGCGGATTACGCCACCTTCAGGGCCCTTAATCTCAATCAGACCACCCCAGCGAACCGTACCCAGGCTACCCGTACCACGACGGAAGATCCCCCGACCATCAGAGCCTACCGGGATTGTATCCTTCGAGTTCGGATTGCGCATCTTGTACTCCCACTCGCCAGTCTCCTTGTTCTTCACCGAGTCGTACGCCCCGATGTAAATCTTAGGACGCTGCGTCGTATCGCTTGCCGCCAGGAATATCTGCGCCTTGAACTCAGTACCCTGCGTTATGAAATCCCCCGTCGGGATCACCACAGAGCTTATTGAGTTAAAGCGCAGATCGCCCGCATCCACCCTATTCATCAGGAAGCTCATGAGATCAGCCTCAACATTAAGCGCATCCACCTGCACCTTGGTCAGCTGCGGCAGGGTGGCAATCAAAGGGATATGCTCAAAGCGAAAGCTCTCCCACGAATGCTGGATACCATCCTCCGTTGGCGGCGGAGCATCCGTATTGAGGATATCCTCTATCGTCCGAATCATAACAGAATCCCGCTCAGGATCCAGCAAGCTTACCGCCTTCGCACGGAAAGCCTCCACCTTCTCGCGAATGGTCTTAGCCCCCCCGTCCAGGATCAGCACCTGGGCCGGGATATCCGTGTTCGACTTCGCCTCGATCAGCTTCGAGTTAATCTGGCCACCCTCCAGCAGGGCGGGGCTCTCAGGCCCCTCGGCCAGCTCTACAATTTTATACTTCTGCTCATCAACGAACTTCGTCAAATCCACTGCCATGTTGTGGATCTCCTGCGCCTTCATGCGCCAGGGCTTCACCTTGGCCGGGTTCGACGCCTCGGCAGCCTCAAAGACACCGAGCGTCTTCGCATTCTTGCGCGCGTAGTTCTTAGTAGTCTGCGAAAGACCGCTATCTACCAGCGTAAAGGCATTGAGCAAATCGGCTGAAATATTCATCGCCAGCATGGCAGTAAGGACCAGGTACATCATCCCGATCATCTTCTGCCTTGGCGTCTCTTTTCCGTGACCCATAATCTCCTAATCTATGGTACTCGTTTAGCTCCGTGGTTCATATCACGAAAAACGTACCGATTGCTACTTCTTGTCTACCACACTACCCATCGCAGAAAGCATATTGCCATATACGCCGTTGAGCTTCGACACATTGCTCGAAAGCTCACGTACAGCAACACCATACTTCTTCGACTCCTCCACCGTTGCCAGTAGCTCCTTGGTCATATCCTCCACGCTGGCAGAAAGCTTCTCGCCATCCGCAAAACGCTTCTGGATGCTCTTCACCTCCGAATCGTGCGCACTATTCATTGCCGCCAGCGACTTGTTCAAGCCCTCTAGCTCCTGAGCGCTTATCGCCAAGCCCTTAGACATCGAGTCTGCCGCACCCTGGAGATTTGCCCCTAGCTTCGCAACCACTTCCTGCACACCCTTAGAGAAGTCCTGCCCCGAAGCATCTATCGTAGCAGCCGTGCTCTCAAGGCTCTGCGAGAGAACCTGCGCCGTCCGAGAAAGAATAGCACCCGAATCCTCATACGACTCGGCGAACTTACCCACTGCACCGCCTGCACGCTGCATATTCTTCGAGAAGAGCTCAGTCGCTGCCACAGCATCACCAATGCGCGCTATGCCATTGCTCGCATCGGAGAGCTTACCAAGACCAGCACCCACCTTCGCAAACAAGTCGGGGCCAATCTCCGCCTTCTCGAGCATCTCGTTGAACTTCTCAGTGAAGACGAAAGCCGACTGCGAACCACCACCCTGTACGGAGGCGGCACCCGCGCCAGCACCCGCACCGGCAGCCACACCCAGATTCGCCTTACCCAGCGCAGACGTAATAACATTCTCCAGAACCGCCGGCTCCATCGGGCCGCTAACCTTATGCGAATGAGCATCACCCTCTATACCAGCAAGCTCAGGATACACCAGCGACCAATCCACCTCCTCGTGTACAGGCTCAAACACCGAGAAGAAGAAGATGAACGCCTCAGTCGACATACCCACCGTAAGCATGATACCAGCACCCGGCCAGTGTTGGAGCTTGAAAAGCGCACCAATCAGCACCACAGAGGCACCCCAACCATAGAGGTACTTCATGAAATTCTTATACCCCTGACTCTGTACTATCTCATTTAATCCCATCGTCTTACTGTTTTAGTGGATTACTACTGCGGCTAACGCCCCCGAATATCACTATTTAATCATTACTACTACTACAGCCCATCGGCTACCTAATCTCATCGCCCAGCATGCAGCTACGCACGCAGCGGAACCCTATAAACGTCTTCGCGCTATCCTGGTACTCATACGCACGGGTCGCCACCTGAAGGAAGAAAGACACATCCTTCCACGAACCACCACGGATAACCTTGCGCTTCATCGCTGGCGGGTCATCCGGCTTCGCGTTGTAACGATAGTCCGGGTTCATATCATGCGTAAAGTAGTACGAGCTCTCATCGTAGGCAGAGCAGGTCCACTCGGCCACATTCCCCGCCATGTTGTACAAACCGTACTCATTGGGCTCATACGACGTAACAGGAAGCGTCGTCGCCCCCCCGTCATCAGCATAACGACCCCGCAGAGGCTTAAAGTTCGCCTGCAAACAGCCCGCCGCCGAACGCGTGTAGTACGACCCCCAGGGGTACATACCCTCGGTATAGCCACCCCGAGCCGCGTACTCCCACTCGGCCTCCGTCGGCAAGCGGAACTCATGCACCGGGTACTCCCCACGACGAGTAAGCGCCTTGTTCAGGTAATCGGTTCGCCAGATGCAGAACGCATACGCCTGCTTCCACGTAACCCCTACCACCGGATAGTTATCGTAGCCCGGATGCCAGAAGTAGAGCTTCGCCATCGGCTCGTTGTACGAGTAGCTGAAGTCGCTAATCCAAGCCAACGTGTCAGGATACACCATCACCTCGTCATCTATGATGAAGTCGCGGCGGGTCTCCACCTTCACGTACTTATTCTGCGGGAAGTAGAACACCCGAGAATCATCCGGATACCTACCGCTGTCCAGGTAGAGCTTATACCGGTTGTTCGGATTGGCCGCCTGCTTCAGGTCGATCCAGCTATACTTGTAGATCAGCTTCCGCGTATCGATCTCCTTACGCCCCGGGAACTGGTTGTCCTCATCGTAGTACAGGCTCTTGGCCGCCTCGAATTGATCCTCATCGCGCAGGTCTATCGGAATATCCCAGTTGAGTACCGGCGGATCCACCTCGTTCCCATCCAAATCCTCCGTAATCAGGAACTCATCATCCACCTCACCTATCATCTCGCGCATAATGGAGTCCTGAACGTACTGCACAAACTGACGGTACTGCGTATTGCTAATCTCCGTCTGATCCATCCAGAAGGCGTCCAGCGTAACTGTCCTTATCGGAGAGCGGTGCGCCCAGCTCACATCACCATCGTTACGCCCCATCACGTAGGCCCCACGAGGCAAACGCACCATGTTGTATGGCGTAGGCTCCGCTAGAAACGGACGGTTCGATGCCCCGCGCAGCTCGCCATCCTCCTGGGTCGCGCAGCTGGCAAACGCCAACCCGACCGCTAACACTACAAATAATCCAATTCCTCTTCTCATATCTTACCTGTTTCTTCCGTTAGGAAAGTTGCTCCTCCCCCGCTCTCCGATGACAACTACAGAAAACGTATGCTCTTGTACTGCTCTGGCACCTTGTCCCGCTTGAGGCTAAAGGTATAGCTCACAAAAACCTCATGCGAACCGCTCGTGAAATGCCGCAGCTCCGTCAGCGGGTAGTCGTAGCTGTAGCCAAAGCGTAGGCCATTAAACAAGTGTACGCCTGCATACGCACCTATCGATGTCGATATATAGTAGTTTACCCCCAACCACACAAGGTTACCATAGGTAACCCGCGTGGAGAAAGAGTATGCATACTCCGTGAAGTCCGACCGGATCATCGCGCTCGGCCCGAGCGACCAGTCTGGGTGAACCGCCCAATCGTACCCACCCACAAGGTAGTACTGCCGCGCATAGTCCATCCGTGGCTTCTGCCCCATCCCCTCGCTCAGCTTATTACGTAGTGAAGGCCCCAAAAGGTTACTTGCCGACACGCCAAAGTAGGCCTCCTTTGTGTTGAAATACACCCCGGCGGAAAGATCCATCGAAATGCTGCTACCATTACCCTCAGGAATGGAGGGGTCATCCTCCGCCCCATCGGGCGTCCTCCACTTCGCATCAAACTTATCGTTCAGCCCCCGCACGCCCAGGCCGAAGGACAGATGCCCTATCGCCCGCAGGTGCAAGCGCAGCGCGTACGACAGCTCCAGACCATTGGTCGCCATCAGGCCTATCTGATCCCGCACGAAATGCAGACCTGCCGCATGCGAGACCATCACCTTGCGCCCGGGGGTCATCCGGTTCAGCGCACGATACCCGAAGGGCATATCGAAGCTGAACTGCACCATCAAGGGCGCCCCCTCGCCAAACCCCACCCAATCCTTCCGCGCATTGGCATAGAGGTTGATGAAACCCGCAGAGCCCGCAAAGCCAGGGTTGAAATCCAGCTGGTTGAACATGTACTGATGCACCCGCCCATCGGCCTGAGCCCTCGCCACACGAAGGAGTGCCGGCAGCGCCAGCAGCACAAAAAGCACCACCAGCACACGTGTATACACCAATTTTATGCCCATGACCAATAGCATCAGATTTCAGTTCTCCATCGCACGGGGAACCCCGTACCTACACTTTTTCAAGACACGAAATTAATAAATCCCGCCCACTATACAAAGATTCCCGCCCGCCCAGCGAACAAAAATCGTCGGCAGACGCTTAAACCCATGTAGTATGTTTTACTCCATTCTGAGCGGAAAGGTTTCACCATCAAAATAAACGCATTCGTCAAAGAATACCTACCGCAAACAGAATCAAGACCCTAGGCGGTTAATAACTACGCGGCAACTCATAGGGAAGCCTACAGGCCTACTCCTTCGGCTTCTTCCGGGGGCTTCGTTTCTTAGCCGGAGCTTTTTTTGCCGATTTAGCTGCATTCTTCTTTGTGGTGCCCTTCTTAGCCGGCGATTCCTTCACGAATTGCATCAACTCCTCGGCCGACATCTCCTCCCAGTTCGTCTCCTTCGGGAAACGGTGCATCTTCCCCTTGTAGGACAGGCACGCCCCCCAGCGACCCTTCATCACCAACAGATCCGGCGCCTCGGGGAAGGTACGCAGCGTACGCCGGAGAATATCCTCACGCTTCGCCAGAATCAGCTCCACTGCACGCTCTTCATCTATCGTGTACGGGTCGTCCGTCTTGGCCAGCGAAACGAACTGCCCATCATGCCGCACGTACGGGCCAAAGCGCCCGATGGCCACCACCAGCTCCTTCCCCTCAAACTCGCCTACGGCCCGCGGCAGGCGGAATAGCTCCAGCGCCTCCTCCAGCGTAATCGTACGCAGGAACTGCCCGCTACGTAGCGACGCAAAGCGCACCTTCTCCTCATCCTCCGGCTTGCCAATCTGCGCCAGCGGGCCATACTTCCCCATCCGCACCAGCACCTCACGCCCCGAAGCGGGGTCCACGCCCAGCACGCGCTCCGTATTCACAAAGCCCTCCTCGGCCAACGCCTTCTCCACCACCTCATGGAAGGGCGTGTAGAATGCATGGAGCACCCCCTCCCAATCCTTCTGCCCCGTGGCGATCTCGTCTATCTCCTCCTCCACCTTCGCCGTGAAATCGTAGCTCATCAGCTGCGGGAAGCGCGCCATGAGGTAGTCGGTCACCATGATGCCCACATCGCTCGGGAACATCTTCCGCCGCTCAGCCCCGTAGTTCTCCATCACCCGGTCCTCATTCAGCTCACCCCCAGACAGGGTCATGCGCCAAACCTCGCGCTGCTTCGGGTCCCTATTGGCCGTTTCCACGTAGCCCCTATCGGCTATCGTCTTTATCGTTGCGGCGTAGGTAGAGGGGCGACCTATCCCCAGGTCATCGAGCTTCTTCACCAGCGAGGCCTCCGAGTAGCGCGGCGGATGGTTGGAGAACTTCTCCGAAGCCACCATATCAACAACCTGCAGCTCCTCGCCCACCACCATCTGGGGCAAACGGTTGCTATCCTCCTGCGGCTCCTCATCCGTACCCTCCACGTAGAGCTTCAGAAAGCCCGGGAACACGATGACCTCCCCCTTGGCCACGAAGTGATGCCGCAGCCCATCAGCCTCTATCTTCGCCGTCGTCCGCTGCAGCTGCGCATCGGCCATCTGGCAGGCCAGCGAGCGCTTACGTATCAGGTCGTAGAGCCGCTTCGCATCCGCATCGAGCGAGACCGTAGCCCGCTTGGCATCCGTCGGGCGTATGGCCTCGTGGGCCTCCTGCGCCCCCTTGGACTTGGTGCTATAGGTACGCAGCTGATGGTACTCCTCGCCGAACTCCCCCTTGACCACCTCGGCCAGGTTCGCCAGTGCCTGCGACGACAGGTTCACCGAGTCTGTACGCATGTAGGTGATCATCCCCGCCTCGTAGAGCTTCTGGGCTATACGCATCGTATTGGACGGGCTGAAGCCGCACTTCCGGCTAGCCTCCTGCTGGAGCGAACTCGTGGTAAAGGGCGGGGCCGGATGCCGCTTGGCCGGTTTCTCCTCCACCAACCCCACGCGAAACCGCACCGACTGGGATGTCCGAAGAAACCCGCGGGCCTCCTCCTCCTCGGACAGATCCGCGTTCAGCTGCGCCCGGATGGGCCCCTGGCCCATGAAGTTGGCCTGGACCCTATAGAACCGCTCCGGCTCATGGTAGACCACCTCACGCTCACGCTCCACAATCAGGCGGACAGCCACCGACTGCACCCGCCCGGCCGAGAGCTGCGAACGCACCTTCTGCCATAGAACCGGCGAGACCTCAAAGCCCACCAACCGGTCCATAATACGCCGCGCCTGCTGCGCATCCACCAACGCCTGGTCTATCACGCGCGGATGCTCCAGCGCATGCAGAACGGCGCTCTTGGTGATCTCATGGAAGGCTATCCGCTTGGTCGTCGCGAGGTCTAACCCCAGCACCTGGGCAAGATGCCAGGCGATAGCCTCCCCCTCGCGGTCCTCATCAGTCGCGAGGTACACCTCATCGCATCGCTTGAGCGCCGCCTTTAGCTCGGCCACCACCTTGGTCTTGTCGGGCGACACGACGTAGTCCGGACGGAAATTGTTGGCAAGGTCTACACCCAAGCCCTTCTTGGCCAGGTCGCGCACGTG
>PDWI01005333.1_pt1 | contig 16658 bp, 11 predicted proteins | sample 1430891 | NCBI WGS metagenome assembly PDWI01 (sample SAMN01162508, study PRJNA174530) | Oral metagenome, whole genome shotgun sequencing project. | biome: Marine environment; feature: Marine mammal; material: Swab sample of the gingival sulcus; isolation source: swab sample of gingival sulcus...
GAGGTGCAGTAATTTTATTAATTGCATCAACTATTTCTTCATTTGGTTTAAATGTTTTTTGAATTCTATTAGTTCTGTGCAAATTTATTTTGCTGTATTCAAAAAACATTTTTTCTTGTTCACTTAATTTTTCCGGTTCTGTATTCTGAATTTTTTCTTCCCATTGTGTCATAAACTCTGTATAAGTTAAAATTTCATTGGGTTTATGGTCTCCAAAGAACTTTTTAATAATATTATTCATTTTATTCCTAAAAATTATTTTTTATACTTATTTATAAAAATTACGATAACAATTTAGTACAAAATTATTACAATTTAATTGAAGAAAGGAAAAATAGTGCGAAGAATCTGGAAACAAATACCTATCTCAGTTCTTGTTGTTTTTTATTTAATAGCAAGATCTTTAATTGCTCAGGAAAATTATATATCAATCATAATTCCTGAAGAGAAAGAAATTACTACTCCATTATCAAAATTTAGACTTGCGGCTAATACTTTACCAAATAGTAAAGTTAAAATAAACGGTAAAAAGTTAAAGGTTTATTCTTCCGGAGTGTTTGTAGATTTAATGAAACTAGATATTGGTGAAAATAATTTTGAGATTGAGTCGGTAAATAAAGGTAGAAAAGTAACAGAGACTTTTACAATAATTAGAGAAAGCAATAAATTAAAATCAACTGATGAAGATTCGATTACCATTGAAGATGAGATGATGTTACCTGATAAAGACTTATGGCTGGATACTGGAGACATATTAGAAGTAAGAATTAAAGGAACTCCAAATGCTAAAGTATCATTTATGGATGGAAAACCGATGGTAGAACTTCCTACTTCTGAAACTGGAGGACTTGAAGGAATTTATACTGGCATTTTTGAAGTAGAAGGGGATAAGACTATAAGAGAAGAGCAAATAGTATTTAGGTTAGAAAAAGATGGAGAAATTTTTGAGAAAAAATCATTTGCCAAAATTTCAATATTACCGGATGAATTACCAAGAGCTGCAATAACTAAGGTTAAACGACCTTATCTAAATTATGGATTAGGTACAAATAGACTTGGTGGTGCAAAATTATCTTTTCTAGAAAAAGGGGTTAAGCTAACAATTGATGGAATGGTAGGTGATCAATATAGAGTTAGACTTACCAAAAATCAGATGGCATGGATTCCTACAGAGCAAGTAGAACTTTTACCGGTTGGTACTTTTTTACCAAAATCATTAACGGAATCTTGGGCTGTTTACGGAGGAAGGAAAACTGAAAAAATAATTGTTAGATTAAATGAAAAACTCCCTTGGTCAACTAGACAAGAAATAAATCCCACAAAAATTATTGTAGATATTTACGGAGCTACTGCTAATACAAATTGGATTACTCAACATCTTAATAATAAAGAAATTAAAAATGTTTATTACGAACAAGTTGAAGAAGATTTATTTAGAATAATTATTGAACCTATTCATAAGCAAGTTTGGGGATATGATATTGGTTATAATGGAAATTCTTTGGAAATTAAGGTAAAGAAACAACCTGAAATCATTAGTTTTGAAAAATTAAAGTTTGTACTTGATGCCGGACATGGTGGAGAAAATGAAGGTTCATTAGGTGCATCAGGTAAATTAGAAAAAGAAGTTACTTTGGATATTGTAAATCGCTTAGGAAAAGCTTTAAAGAAAAAAGGTGCTAAAGTATTTAAAACTAGAGCAGATGACTCCTATAAAACTAATAACGAAAGATTAGATGCAATTGAAAAATTTAATGCAGATATTCTGGTAAGCATACATGCAAATTCGATAGGCTATTCTACAAATCCTAAAAAAGTTAGTGGAACAAGCACTTATTACAAACATATTTGTTATAGACCTTTGTCATTGGCAATTTATAAGAGATTAGTAGAATTAGATCTAAAACAATTTGGAAATATTGGTCAGTTTAATTTTAGATTAAATGCTCCCACAGAAATTCCAAATGTTTTAGTCGAAACAGCATTTATGAGTAATCCGAATGATGAAATAAAATTATTAGATGATGTTTTTAAGGGAAAAATTGTGAAGCAAATTGTTCAAGGTATTCAAGATTGGTTTTATGAGTGCGAAGATGGATTGAATTAAAAAAATCCGGTAGCCGGCTAATTGCCGGTACCGGAATAATATTTATTCTTCTAAACTACTTTTTCTCAATTACAAATTCTGGTTTAATATCAACAGGTAATGCAGATAATTTGTCAACCAAAATTTTCATACTTTCTGTTTCTATTCCATATTTTGCGATTAGGTCCAATGAACCTTGATAATCTCCGGTTGCTTGAATCATAAGTACTTTTGTAGCTAATTCTTTTAATGCAGGATAAATCTTATCAAAATTAACTTTCACTTTCTGATTGTCTTTATCAAATTCATAAGCACCTTTTTCTAAAAGGAAATTATAAATTATTGCATTTCCTCCGCCATGAGCCTCATTTACACCAAATCTTACACTCCTAAAAGTTCCGGCTAAGAATGTTACCCACATTTCTTTTTCAAAAGATTTTGGTAAAATACCTTTATCAATCATATACATATTGTTAAACATTCCAAGAATATCGGCTTTACATTCTTCAATTTTAGAATAGGTTTCTTTTAGTTCTTTTTTCACTTCTGTTTTTCTTCCGTCAACAGTAATAAATCCGGGACCAATTCCATGTGACATTTCGTGCATTAAAGTGTGAGTAAAAAATCCATCGAAAGAAACATATTGTAATTGCTCTTTATCTAAAACTATTTTAGCAATAGGTTGTAGAAGTTTTTCATATTTGGCTTCGTGAAGATTTTTAAGCATTACCTTTTTTGAGCCTTTTGCTTTTCTTACTCTTTCATCGTTTGGTAAATTAAAAGCTAAAGTTTGAACTCCAGCTTTTGTATCACCTGCACCAAAAACTTCTTGAACGACCATAATTGGGGAGTGGCTTCCTCTAGCAAAATTTTTATGTTTTTCCGGAATTGGAAGGTTTGATTCCATTTCGCCTAAATAATTTGCAAAGGTTTCAAGCTTTTTAGTCTCTACCGGATCTACAATTGTTAAGAAACATTCAAATGCTGCTTTATAATTAAATAATGCATCTTCATAAACCTCATAAGGTCCAATTACAACTTCAATTGTATGATCTTTTAAATCCATCCAAGCCATATCGCTTTCAAAATAATCATTTGTTTCAAAAGCTTTTGCTCTCAGCGTTAAATATTTTTTGAGTGACTTGTTTTCAGAATAATTGGCGGCTTCTCTTAATAAAGATGCTACCTTTGTTAATTTTTCTTTATAAAACTCTGAGTATGGAATTGCTATAAGATTTTTACCATCTCTTCTAATTACAGTAAATTCGCTTGTAAATGCTTCTTCATCTTCCGGATGAGCTTTTAACCAATTTACAAATTCTTCTTTTGTCATATCTTCCGGATAAAAATTAGCACCAAGTGGTTTCTTATCTGATCCTATAAATGGTTTATTATGATCTAATCTATCAAAAGGTCCAAAATTAATATCAAAGTAGTCTAATAATAATTTATCATCAGAATTAGTTGATTCTTGTAACCCTTTTTTGATTGTATTATTTTTACTGTAAACTTGTTCAAGAAACAACTCATCTATAATTTTTGATGCTTCAAATAATTTTTGAACAACTATTTTTTGATTTTTATCTAAAAGAGTTTCATCAAATTTGATTTCAGTTTTTGCAAATTGAGCAATCTTTTTTTCCATTGGAGTTATTTCCTTTTTTTCTTTTTTTCCACAAGAGATTAATAGTAAAATTGAAAATAAAATTATTAAAGCATGTTTATAATTCATAATTCCCTCAAAGTTTGTTTCCTTAAAAATAGTAAATATTTACTTCTACTCTTAGAAAATATTTTTGCCTAAAATAATTGAACCATTGTCTAATAAAATAGACATAGCTTATTCAAAAATTGATTTTATAGCTTAAAAAAGAATTTTTTAATATGGCATTATTAGTGTGTAATTATTTGTAGAATCAATTAGCGAGGTGTACAATGAAAAAAATAGTAATCTTTACAATAGTAATGTTCGGCATAATGCTTAGTTCTGCAAATGCGAAAACATTTTATAGAAATTATTCAGATATTGATTTTTTCTATAGTTCACTTGAACCATACGGAGAATGGATTGAGATCGGTTATGATGATTATATTTGGCGTCCTTACAGAATAGATAGAAATTGGCGTCCATATTCAGAAGGAAGATGGGAATGGACAAGAAATGGCTGGTATTGGGATTCTTATGAACCTTTCGGATGGGCAACATATCATTACGGAAGATGGTATTTAGATGACTACTATGGCTGGGTTTGGATGCCTGATTACGAATGGGCACCTGCTTGGGTTGAATGGAGATATAATAACAATTATATTGGTTGGGCACCATTACCACCTTATGCAAAATATCATTATAGAACTGGAATCAGTTTCTCAATAAATTGGCATTCAAATTATTATTGTTGGAACTTTGTAACTTTTAATCATTTTACTTCGCGTCGTGTTAATAATTATTTTGTGCAAGTAAACAATGTTAATAGGATTTATAAAAATACCAAATATAGAACAAGATACTTTTCTGATAATAATAGAATTGTAAATGGTGGAGTTAGTAGAAGATTTGTTGAAAGAAAAATTGGTAGAAAGTTAACTACAAAACGAATAAACAGAACTGATGATTTTACTTCATATAATAGAAGAGATGCTAAATCAAGTAGGGGAATTGTTGAGTACAGGCCTTCTGAAAAAAGTATAAAAAGAACAACTATTGACAGAAAAAATGTAACAAAAGGGAGAAAATTAAAAGGTCTAAAAAGAGATAAAGTTGTAATTAACAGAAAATCAAGATTAGATAAAACTGTAAGAAAACATAATTCAAAGAATGCTGAAACAAAAAGAAGTAGAAATAAAGTAGAAAACATGAATTATGAAAAGTACAGAGATAAAAATGAAATTAATAGGTCTTCTAAAAAGTATATTTCAAGAAGCAAAAAAGAACAAAAATATAATAATAACAAATCAGTAAAAAGAGAAAATAAAAGGTATAATAGAAACTCTAGCAAGGTTGAAAAGAGAAATAATAACGAATATAAAAAAAGTAGAAGTACAAATTATAAAAGAAAAACCAATAATTTAACTAAATCTAGTAAAAAAAATAATAGTTCTTACAGAAAAAAAAGTAGCGCAAGTTATTATAAATCTAAAAGTAAATCGAAAAGGAATAAGAATTATTCTACTACTAAAAGAAGTATAAGTAAGAAAAATAGCAATAAAGATGAAACAAAAATTGTTTCAAAAAAGACTAGTAAGAAAACTAGAGTTTCTTCAAGAAAAAAATAGTTAGTACAAAAACAAATAAAATGTAGCTTAATTAAAAAGAATATATGAGCAATGTCCTATTTTTAGGGGCATTGCTCATTTTTTTTTGTAATAATGTCATTAATTTACAATAAAAAATCTGAGAATAAATATTCGTAATTATTTAAAGTGATTTTGTAGAACAAGGAGGGGAAATAATATAAATGAGTAATAATTATACTTTTAGGACATTTAAAGCAGAAAAGTCCGATAAAAATCGGACTTTCATATACTTATTTAAAGAGTATTAAGATACTTTAATTTTCTTTTCTTGGACCAATTTCGCTAATTCAGAAGTTCCATTTTTTGCTAAAGTTTTAAGAGCTTTCGAACTTAGTTTTACAGTAACGAATCTATTTAATTCTTTAACCCAAATTCTTTTTTTATGAAGGTTTGGTAAAAATCTTCTCTTAGTTTTATTGTGAGCATGAGAAATGCTATTTCCACTTCTTGGTCCCACTCCAGTAATTTGACATTTTCTTGACATAATATTCTCCAAGTCTTAAAAAATTACAGACTCCTAATATAAGCTAATTTCTATAAAAAAGAAATAAAATTATAAAAAACAATAATTTATAACTATTCTTCTGTTGCAGATCTAGCACCTAACTCTCTATCTAACATAAATAATCCACCTTTAGAATCACCAATCATTCTAAAATTCTCAACAATTTGGCCAACTGAATCTTCTTCTTCGACTTGTTCATCAATAAACCATTGTAGAAAACTTTTTGTTGGGTGATTATTTTCTTCAATTGCTAAATCCATTATTTCATGAATGCTTTTAGAAATAAATTTTTCGTGTTCCAAAGATTCTTCAAATATTTGAAGAGGATTATCCCAATTAGTTTTTGGCGCTTCAATTGCACCTAGTTTTACTTCGCCGCCAACTCTTAAAATAAATTCATAGAATTTCATTGCATGTTCATATTCTTCTTCTGATTGCATCTTCATCCATTGTGCCATACCACCTAAATTTTTGCTATCAAAGAATGCCGACATTGATAAATATAGGTAAGAAGAAAAAAATTCTTTGTTAGCTTGTTCATTTAAAGCATCTGCCATTTTTTGTGAGATCATTTTTTCCCTTTTTCTTTATTAATTAATTTGCAATTTGGGTAGTTAAAATAACAAATAAATTTGTAAATATAGAATGTTAAAAGATATTCTTTATTTTAAAATAATTATAGAAGTGATGACATGAAAAAAATACAAACTAAGTTCTTATTATTTATTTTAATTTCATCTAGTTTTTTACTTGCTCAGAAAGGTCCTTCAATTCATCAGGTTGAAGCTGAAAGGTATAAATCATTGCATATAGAAAAATCGTCTCAAGTTGAAAATGCTGAAGACATTATCCCATTTAATAAATCCTCAGAAAATAATTTAACGCGTGCGGTTTTCGGATATTACCCTGATTGGGAATATAAAGATAATGCTCATACAAATTTTAATTATAGTCTTTTATCTCATATTGCAGCATTTGATTTTACAGTTTCTAGTACCGGACAAATTTCTAATCCGGCTGGTTGGCCTTGGGTAAGTGTAATAAATGATGCCCATCAAAATGGGGTTAAAATTATTATGGTAGTTGTAAATTTTACTACTAATTCAATTCATAACTTACTAACAGATAGTACTGCTAAATCAACATTTATTCAAAATGTTAAAAATAAAATCAGCAAATATAAATTGGATGGAGTTAATATTGATTTTGAAGGATTAGATGTTAACGATAGAGGCAATGTCTTAAATAGTTTTATGACAGAACTTACAGATTCCGTACACGCATTAGATGAAGTGTTGGAAGTCTCTTTTGCTGCCCCGTCAGTTAATTGGGGAGGATGGAATTTAACCGGATTAGCCCAAAGTTGTGATTATTTATTTGTAATGGGTTATGACTTTTATGGGAGTTGGAGTGAAAATACCGGACCAACAGCTCCACTTACAAGTAATTCACCTTACAATATAATTAATACTATTCAGAATGAGTACGGAACAGTTTCTACATTTTATCCTGAAAAATTAATTTTAGGAGTTCCATATTATGGACCTCATTGGATAGCAAATTCAGAGAGTGAAGGTGCATCGGTAAAATCTTTTAAGGGTGCTACAAGGTTTAGAAATTCTCAACCACAATCAGAAATTTATGGTACAAAGTGGTCTTCAACATTTAGTAATTCTTGGTATTCTTATTCTGATGGAGATGATTATCATCAAGTTTGGTTTGATAATGATTCTAGTCTTGCATTAAAATATGATTTAGCATTAACTAAGAATCTTAAAGGTGTAGGCATGTGGGCACTTGGCTATGATGGTGCTAGAACAGAACTTTGGAATTTAATAAATAAAAAATTTGGAACCGGTCAAAGTCCCGCTCCATCTGTTCCTGCAGATTTAGTTGTTAAATCACAGAATAATACCGATATATTTATAGGATTTTCATCTGCTTCCTATGCCGAATCTTATGAAGTTTATTTGAGCCACGATGCAGAAAATTTTACACTTTTAAAAGAAATATTTCAAAATAGTTTTACAATAGAATCAGTTGAATTAGATAAACCTTATTATATAAAAGTTCGTTCTAAAAACAGTACGGGAGTTTCAGCTTATACTGAAGTTTTGGCTTCTTTAATTTCTACCAATAATGATATTCTTATTGTAAATGGTTTTGATAGAATCCAAAATACAAATAACACCTATGATTTTATTAAATATCATGAAAAGCCGTTATTGACAAATAATCGTGGATTTTCTTCATGTTCAAATGAAGCTGTATTTAAGAATAAAATTGATATAAATAATTATAATATTGTAATTTGGATTCTTCTTGATGAAAGTACAGCTGATGAAACGTTCAATATGCAGGAACAAGGAATTGTAAAAAGTTATCTTAAACGTGGTGGTAATTTATTTGTAAGTGGATCAGAAATTGGCTGGGATTTGCAACATAAAGGTTCTTCTTCGGATATTAATTTTTATAAAAACTACTTAAAAGCAAATTATATTGATGATGCACCAAAAGGTGAAAGTGGATCTTATTATTCAGTTGAAGCTATTGCTGGTGGATTATTTGAAGGCTTGGATAACTTTCAATTTGATAATGGAACGCATGGAAGTATTGATGTTGATTGGCCGGATGCAATAAAAGCAAATAACGGTTCTATGGAAATATTAAAGTATGTTGATGTAAATTCTTCTTCCGGAGTTGCCGGAGTTGCTTTTGCAGGTTTATTTGAAAATGGGTTTTCAGAAGGTAAAGTAATTTATCTTGCGGTTCCCTTTGAATCAATTTATAATGAAGTTGTTCGAGATTCTGTAATGTTTAGAGTGTTATCTTTCTTTGATAATTCAGTTTCTGTTGATGATGAAACTCAGATTCCTAATAAATTTGTATTAGAACAAAATTATCCTAACCCTTTTAATCCAATCACAAAAATTGTTTATTCAATACCAGATGCAGTTTCAGGCAGCGATCTTAATAATGTTAAATTAACTGTTTATGATATTTTGGGTAGAACAATAAAAAATTTGGTTTCTGAAATTCAAAAACCCGGTAAATATGAAGTTACTTTTGATGGCAGTAACTTAGCAAGTGGAACTTATATTTATCGTTTACAGGTAGGAAGTAAAATTATTAGTAAAAAAATGTCTCTCATTAAATAAATGGAAACGGTATGAAACTATATTATTTAATAATTCTGACTTTTCTTTTAGCAAGTTGTTCTACAAAAGAAAAGAAAATATTGGAAGAGAATCCTCAAAGGAAAGAAGTTGTTGAATATAAATCTGCGCACCAAGCAGATTATGAAAAATATTCTAAAAAAGAAGCAGTTCTAAATGTTATAATAAAAAGTGAAAAAGCAATTACAAAAAAAGAAGATGGATTTTTTAACAAACCTAAATTTACACCGAATGGAAAAAAAATAATATTTACAAATGAAAATTCCAGTCAACTATGGGTTTATAAACTTGAATCTAATTCCTTAGAGAAAGTAGTTGAACAACCACAATGTGGACATCAATTTCAAATTTCGAAAGATAGTGAATATATTTTATTCCGTAACAAAGGAAGAAAGGGAAAGAAGGGCAGAGGAAATTATTCAATAATGAAATACTCTCTTAATTCAGGAGCGATTAATTCCATTTATCAATCGAAAAGAAGACTAAGTAATTTCCAAATAATAAATAATACTCTTGCTTTTTTAGAAGCCGATTTACCTATTAGGTTAGATATTAGAACCGGGAAAGTAGTTAAGAATTATAAAGACCCATTTTATTATTGTAAAGAAAATTCACTATTTAAAGATTCTAAAAGGATTGATAAACCAGAAAAAGTTAAGAATGTTAAATATATAAAGTGTACTTATTCTTCAGATGGACAGAATATGTTTATTTTAACAGGTGGATTAGGAATAATTGCGTTAGATAAAAGTGCACAAATTTTAAATATTTTTAAAAATGCAATGTCAATCAATAAGCTCTCACAAAGTAAGTTGCTTGTTTATAATCAGCAAGAAGATAATGGCACTAGAATAACAAATTCTAAATTAACTATTGGCTTTATAAACTCCGATAGTAAAATTGATTTACCCAATCCTAAAAAAGAATTAAGATTTAATCCGGATTGGTCATCAGTAGAAAATAAAATTGTTTACAATAATGATAATGGTATAATAAAAATAATTTCTTTTAACATTGAGAATAAATAAAGATGAGAAAATTAGTAATTCTAATTCTATTATTAAGCAACTGTTGTTACTTTGCTCAATCAGTTAGTGTGTTAAAAACTGAACAAATTAAGATTAAAGATTATAAAGAAGTATTTTATCCTAAGTTTAGTAAAGATGATACTAAAATAATATTTACTTCTTCCAATTATTTGGGCTTGTATATTTATGACTTATCCAATAATCAAACCAGTGTTGTTTCTAATGAAGCCGGAGCTGGATACAATCCGTTATTTACAAACGATGGAGAAGTTTTATACAGAACATTCAAAATTGAAACAGGTAGAAAATATCATTCGCTTAATTTGTATAATTACAATTCATTGGAAAGAAAAAATATTATAAATCACAAAAGAAAATTAAAACTACCAAATCAAATTATTAATAATGAGTTGTTGACAGTTGAAAATAGCTCTGTAAAGATGAAAAAAGTTTCAAATGATACAGAAGGTTTATCTGAATCTAAAAAAGCAGTTTATGTTTTTGATAATAATTTAATACTTGTAACTGAAGATGGGCAAAGCAATCTAAATCCTTTAGGCAAGGGAATTTATGTCTGGGAAACTCTTTGCAATAACAATCAAAATATTTTATTTACATACGAAAACAAAGGTGCTTTTCTATGTGATTTAGAAGGAAATATAATCCTTAATATTGAAAATGCTCATTATCCTAGGCTTTCACCAAATGGTAAATACATTTCGTACATGATTGATAAAGATAATGGTCATAATTATGTAGCTTCGGACATATTTGTTTATTCTTTGGAAGAAAATAAATCCTACCAAATTACTAAAACAGAAGCTTTGATAGAAATGTATCCGGAATGGTCTAATGATGGAAGAAAGTTAATTTTTAATACTGATTCCGGTGATTTATTTATTTCTGAATTGCAATTTGAAAATTAGGTGGTAAAATGATAAAGAAGATATTCTTTTTATTTTTTATTAGCTGTTCAATTCTTTTCTCACAGGATTTTACAGGGATTAGGATTTATATAAATCCAGGGCATGGCGGACATGATTCAGATGATAGGTTTATTCCCGAAACTGGTTATTGGGAAAGTGAAGGGAACCTAACAAAAGGTCTATATTTAAAAGCAATACTTGATTCATTAAATGCTATAACCAAAATTTCAAGAACTAAAAATAGAACACAAGATGACTTAGGGCTTTCTGTTATTTCTGCAGATGCTAATAATTTTGATGCGGATATATTTCACTCAATTCATAGTAATGCTTTCAAAGGCACTTCAAATTATACTTTAATGCTTTATAAGGAAGTAAATAAAAGTCCGGCATTTCCAGAAGCCAAACAAATGTGTGATATAATGGTTGATGAGATTTATAAAGCCCATAGAACTACAGAAAAGTATGTGCGGGGTGATTATTCATTTCTTGGTTTTAATCTTGGAGTTCTAAAAGGTTTAGAAATGCCGGGTACTTTGTCTGAAGGTTCTTTTCATGATTACATCCCAGAATCGTTTAGATTAAAAAATGATGCATATTGTAAGCATGAAGCATGGGCAATTACAAAATCATTTATCAAATATTTTGAGTTAGAAGAATTACCATACGGAGAAATTGCAGGAATTCTAAGAGATCCATTATCGTTAGTAAGTTACTATTCTATTCCTTCAACAAATGATTCTAAGAAACCATTAAATATAGTTAAAGCAACTTTATTACCAAATGGAATTGTTTATGAGGGAGATTCATTTAATAATGGTTTTTACTTTTTTGATAAAGTTCTGCCTGGAACTTATGATGTGGTTCTTGAAGCTGAAGATTATTATGCAGATACGGTTTCTGTTAGTGTAGTTGCAGGAAATACTACATTTAAAGATAAGTATCTTTCAGCTAAACCAAATTTTTCTAAACCGGAAGTAATTTCTTATTCACCAACATCATCAAGCAATATTCAATTAGATGAAAAAATTGTAATTGAGTTCACAATTAGAATGAATACACAAAGTGTTGAACAAGCTTTTAAGATTGAACCCAATATTCAAGGAACTTTTAAATGGGAGCTTAATGATAAAATTGTAACATTTACTCCTAAGGAATATTTACTACCTGAGACTGATTATAAAGTTACAGTATCTAAAAGTGCCAAAAGTTTTTACAATATTAGTATGGCAAATGATCTTCTGATGAATTTTAAAACTCGACCATCATTAAAGCTTATTGCTACATATCCTACAAATGGAGATACAAAGGTTAATAAAAGCTTTAAAATTAAGCTGAAATTTAATGCTGCAATAGAGTTTCTCTCTCTTGGTGGAAAGTTGAGCTTAGAAGATATGCAAGGAAATAATATAAGTTATTCAGTTAATTCCCTTGAAGCAGATTATGAAAATGGTTGGATAATATTTGAACCAGATACTTCATCAATAGAATTATTTACTAATTATAAAATTATTATTCTAAGCGGAATAGCTGATACAGAAGGAACGGTTTTAAGTGCTGATACTTCTATTAGTTTTAGAACATTAGGTTTGCAGACTTTTGAAGGAGATAAAATATTGAATTTTGAATCTTTGGATAGTTGGAAGCAGCCAGACTTTAGTGGTTCAACAACCGGAATAATATTGAATGATACCAAGTTTGAAATTGTTTCTGAGAAAGCAATTAGTGGTAAAAGTGGTAGATTGATTTACAATTTTTCTAATGATAGTAATGGAGTTTGTAGATTATATAACGCAACAGAAACAATATTATCAGATAATGCCAATTCCTTTGGTATGTGGGTTTATGGTGATTTTAGTGGTAATAATTTAGAATTCTGGTTCCGAGATGAAGCTGAAAATAATATTCCAATTTTTTCTGCTAAGTTAAATTGGACAGGTTGGAAATTTATTGATGTTGATATTAGTAATACAAATATTAAAAAATTTCACAGTATTGTAATTGTTCAAGAAAATAGTGGTACAAAAAAAGGATGGCTCTATTTTGATAATGCTGTAGAAAATGGAGTTTTAATTGGAGTTGAAGATAATAAAAATAATTTACCGAAGAAGTTTAATTTATCTCAAAACTATCCAAACCCGTTTAATCCTACAACTATAATTAATTATTCGATTCCGGAAAATATAAATATGGATTTGAATAATGTAACAATAAAAATTTATGATGTGTTAGGAAGGGAAGTAAGTACTTTGTTAAATGAAATAAAACAACCGGGTAATTATCAGATAGAATTTGATGCGTCAAATTTGCCTAGCGGAGTTTATTATTATAGATTACAAGCAAGTGAATTTGTTCAAACAAAGAAAATGCTATTACTTAAGTAATTTATGGAGGAAGAAGATGAAGAAAATATTTTTAGCAGCTTTACTAATTACTATTGCTAGTTGTACTTCATTAAAGCAAAATAATAACGAATATATAAATGGGTATTTTTCATATATGGCAGATGCAGCATTATTTGTAGATTCAAAGACCAATCAAAAATATCCTGTTGCAATGGAAGAAGATTATATAAATTTGGAAAAAGAGTATCTCAAAAATTTTAAAGGTGGTGAACAAGCTTTTATCACTATTAAAGCAAGAATTGAAAAAAGAGATAAAATGGAAGGAGAGGGCAAGATTGATTATTTGATTGTAGAAAAATTAATTAAAATCTCTAAAAAGTGATAAATAAAACTTAATCTGAAGAGTAGATGGTAAAAATAGCTAAAGATAATAAGTGGTATTTAGTATGAAAAAGCTTTTTACATTAATGCTACTTAATATATTGTCATTGAATGTTCTCTTAATTGCGAGTGAATTAGTACATAAACGGATAGAATATTCAACATTTAAACAATTATCTAAAACAGCAAGTGGAGAGTTTATCTCTGAAACTATTCAAATCCCAATTGAAAGTCCTGAACCATTTATAGCTATTGGATTAAAAGCAGATAAATTAACTACTAAGAATGCTCATTTCTACATAAGAGTTTCAAAAGATAAAATATATTGGAGTGATTGGCTAATAGTTGAAAATGATAATGAAATAGAGACAAATAGCAAAAAGTTTTTTAGCACACTTTCATTTTTTGATAAAGGGAATAGATTTATACAATTTAAAGTTACAGATAGTAATTATTTTAGTAATCCAACTTTTTTCTTTATTAGTCCCGGTAAATCTGATAGAAATTTAATTGAGGCAAGTTTAAGAAGAAATACCTTATCAAAAAACATATCAGGAAATTTTGAGAGACCAGCTTATGTAAATAGAAAAGCATGGGGATGTCCTCAAGATGAAAATGTTAGTTCTAGAGAATTAACAAATGTAACTCATTTAATTATTCACCATAGTGCCGGTCATACAACTGCAAGTGACTTTGCCGCAGTTGTGCTTAGTTATTGGGATTATCATGTGAATGGGCACGGTTGGGCGGATATTGGTTATAATTGGTTGGTTGATCCAAATGGTGTCCTTTATAAAGGTCGTGCATGGAAGAGCCCAACAGAAGAAAATGTAAAAGGTGCTCACAACTCCGGAAAAAATAGTAATACAGCAGGTATTTGTCTAATAGGAAATTATGTCTCAAATATTCCTGAACAAGCGGGCTTAGATAAGCTGGCTAGTATCTCAGCCTTTCTTTGCGACAAATATGAAATTGATCCTCTTGCTAAAAGCTATCATGAAGCTATTGGGAAAAATAATGATAACATTACAGGACATGGATTAAGTGGAGGTGGAACATCATGCCCGGGTACACAAATAATTAACCGATTACCTCTGCTTAGGGAAATGACTGCAAAAGAATTATTTGATACTACTGCAGCTCCAACGGTAAAGGTTTTATATCCAAGTGCAGAGGTTGATAGTGCTTATTTAACAAAGAAAATTAAGATAGAATTTAGTCATCCAATGGATACTATTTCGGTTATAAATAATATGACAATAACACCAAGTATATTTGGTAATATAAGCTGGAAGTCAGATCAAAATATATTGTATTATTCAGCACTTCCTTCATTTACTAAAAGAACAAATTATACTATTAAAATATCTGATTCTGCTCAAAGTAAATGGGGCGTTCCATTAGGAAGTGATTTTAATTTTTCTTTTGTAACCAAAAGTAGAGATAATTTATCTTTGGTTTCCTCTTATCCCGAAGATAATGCTGTAAATGTTGAACCTAATGTTGTAATTAAATTAACCTTTGATGGTCCTATTGATGGGAATTCTTTAAGTGCAGGGAATATTACATTTACATATGTTGATTCTACTATTGGTGTTATTGTATATTCAAACAAGTATTCTGATGGAAAGGTTATTTTTCAACCGATAAATGATTTAGACGGTAATACGGAATATCGCATCAATTTGAAAGAGGGGATAAAGTCTACAGATAATTATACTCTGGGAATTGATAAAACTATTACCTTTAGAACTAAAGATGTTGTCTCGGTTAAAGATGAGAAAGATAAAATTCCGAATGATTATAAACTTATAACTGCTTATCCAAATCCATTTAATCCAATAACTAATTTACAAGTTAATGTTCCAACTGAATCTAATGTTAAAATAAATATTTATGACATTATGGGAAATCTTGTTAAAACTTTGATTAATAAGAAGATGAAAAATGGTACTCATAATATTAAATTTGATGCAACTAATTTAACATCGGGCGTATATTTTACGCAAATTATTACAAATACTGATTCAAAAACGATAAAGCTGGTATTAGCAAAATGATGTTAGCCAATAAAGTAAGAACCTACTTTATCAAAAAAAAATCATTTCTAATCTAAATTATAAACCCCAATACCAAATAAATTGTTGCTGTAATACTTCCCGCAGTTAAAGCATAAGGTAATTGAGTTTTAACATGATCAATGTGATCACAAGCTGAAGCCATAGAAGAAATAATTGTTGTATCTGAAATTGGTGAGCAATGATCTCCAAAAACTCCGCCACCCAAAGCAGCAGCAATTGTTAAATATAAATTTGCATCTAAAGTTTGAGCCATCGGAACGCCAATTGCAATCATAATTGCAAAAGTTCCCCAAGAAGTTCCCGTAGAAAAGGCAATAACACAAGCTACAATAAAAATTATAAATGGTACAAAAGAAGGAGATAGCCAACCTTTTGTAATTTCTGCAATATATATTCCTGTTCCTAATTCTTTACAAACTGTTCCAATTGCAAAGGCAAGCATCATCAAAAGTGCAAGGGGAATTAATCCACTTATTCCTTTAAAAATTAAATCTATTGTTTCTTTAAATGTAAAAATCTTTTGGCTTGTGTATAAAATAATTCCAATAGTAATAGCTGTTAAAACCGAATAGAGAACTGAAGAGGACCCTGAACCTTGTCCAAGTGCTAAAAATATTTTTTTATACCAAATATATTGAGAGATATTTTCTACTTCATTCCATCCTGTAAAAACCAACATCAAAGGCATCATAATTACCATTGTAAAAATTGGAATAATCATATTAAATGCTTTGGGTGTTACATTTTCTTTTGTTTCAAGAGCAACTATATCGGAAGAAATCATAGGAGTTGCACCATCTCTTAAAAGTTTTCCTTCTTCCTTTGCTCTTCTT
>PDWI01006904.1_pt1 | contig 16657 bp, 13 predicted proteins | sample 1430891 | NCBI WGS metagenome assembly PDWI01 (sample SAMN01162508, study PRJNA174530) | Oral metagenome, whole genome shotgun sequencing project. | biome: Marine environment; feature: Marine mammal; material: Swab sample of the gingival sulcus; isolation source: swab sample of gingival sulcus...
ATTTGAACCACTATTTGCTATTGATGCGCAGTGACGAAACTGAGCCGTGTGCGCGCTATCGCATTGGCGAATCGCTGTTGCCGCTCACCGACGTTGCCTTGTATAAGGCGTTAGAAAAAAAGGATTTAGCGCAGTATCAGCAGCTAATTGCTTTAATATGGCAAATTGCCGAGTGCGGCGACGCAGTTGCCGGCTTTGCCAATTTTAGCTGGGAACTAATGGGGGTACGACTTTGTTAAAAAGCGCTGTAATGTAGACCGGGAATTGCTGACAGAACAGTTAAAACTGGTTGAGCTATTGTTGGGTACGCAGTATTGGGCTTAATTATTAGTGCATTGGTCATTTCGAGTTTATCGAGAAATCTCGTGTTTTTGGTGTCATCCCGAGTAACGTCGAGGAATCTCGCTTTTGCCCGCCGACGTAAATCACGAGTTAGGATTATAATGAACAAAGAATTTGCAGATAAATTATTGGCGTGGTTTGACGCCGCTCAGCGCCAAATGCCGTGGCGCGGCAGTAAAGACGGCTATAAAATCTGGCTGTCCGAAATCATGTTACAGCAGACCCAGGTAGTAACCGTCATTCCCTATTTTGAGCGCTTTATCGCAAAGTACCCGACTGTCTACGATTTGGCGGCGGCAGATCCCGATGACGTATTAAAGCTTTGGGAGGGGCTCGGCTACTATTCGCGCGCCAAGCGCTTAATCCCCTGTGCACGCGCCATTGTCGAGCGACATGGCGGCATGTTTCCGCGCGATTTAAAGGCGGCGCTGGCACTGCCTGGCGTCGGCCCCTATACCGCGGGCGCGGTGCTTAGCACGACCTATAACTTAAAAGTGCCGGCGGTCGACGGCAATGTCTTGCGCGTGATTAGCCGCATCTTCGATTATCAAAAAGACGTAACCAAGCAGTCTAGCAAGCGCGAGGTCGAAGCCATGGTAAAGGAATTGATGCCGCAGCGCGCCGGCGATTTTAGCGAGGCGCTAATGGAACTGGGCGCCACCTGCTGTACGCCGAAGAATCCGACTTGCCGGCGCTGTCCGCTTATGGATAGATGTTTGGCAAAGCGCTATGACCGCATTTTACAGCTTCCGGTCAAGTCCAAAAAACAAAAATCACCCACTTTACAAGTTGCGCTGGCGCTGATTAAATGCGGTGAACGCTATTTAATGTATAAAAAAGAAGACGGCGCATTACTGTCTGGTTTTTGGGCGTTTCCGCATTGCAATGTGGCGAGCCAAACGCTCGCCGATGGCGTTCGCGAGGACTTTGCGATTGAATTGAGTGGCGGTCAGCCGGTGGGTGAAGTCAAGCACGTCTTTACGCACCAAGTATGGCAAATGAAAGTGATCAGCTACAGTGTAAGGCAGATTTACGAGGTCGACTTTCCGCAGTGTAAGTGGGTCAGTTTGGCAGAAATGGAAGAACTGGCGATTAGCACCGCCATGCGCAAAGTGATTAAAGTTATTAAGGATAAAGAGCAAAGCGTTGAGTAAATGGTATTGAGCAGTTCATTTTGTCATTTCGATTGTTCAGCTTGTCATTTCGAGTGGGGGTGTAGCCGAAATCGAGAAATCTCGTAGGTTTTTCATTTCGAGCGCAGTCGGGAAATCTCGTAGGTTTGTCATCCCGAGCAACGTCGAGGGATCTCGTTTTTGATTTTAAGTTTTTGCTTTTCCTTTCCAACAGATAGCTGTTTATCTCGCTTTTAGAGGACACAATATGAAAAAACGCATAAAACAAGTCATCGTCGTCGAGGGGCGCGATGACGAGGCCAATATCAAGCGCTTTGTCGATGCCGAAATCATTATAACGCACGGTTTCGCAGTTTCTAAAGAAACCTATCGGCGCATTCAATACGCCGCCGATACGGTCGGAATAATCGTTTTTACCGATCCCGACTTTGCCGGCGAGCGCATTCGCAAGGACATCGTAAAGCGCATTGTCGGCGGGCAGGTTTTACACGCCTATATCAGCCGCGCCGAGGGCATTAGGGGCGACGATATCGGCGTCGAAAACGCCGCTGAGGGCGCCATTTTGGCGGCGCTCGAAAACGCCAAGGCCGAAGTCGATGCCGCCGCACAAATCTATAGCACGCAAGACATTGTGGCGCTCGGCTTAACCGGGCAGCCCGATTCAAAGGCGCTGCGCGTTGCCGTTGGACAGGCCTTTCGGATCGGCTATGCCAATGGCAAGCAGCTGGTCAATCGGCTCAATAAATATCAAATAAATCGAGAGGCGTTGGTTGGATTTATCGACGATTATAAAAAGGGAATAGATGAGAAAGAATAAAATTATGATGGCAGTGTTTATTATAGCTTCAATGCTAAGAATTGAAACGAAGTGCTTTTGCCTTTTACCGTGCTCCCTCATATATTTCTAGGCTGGTAGGTTGCATAGCCGAGCAGCAAATACTTGTATTTGCGACCATGCAATGCGCGCAGATTCGTAATAGAAACAGAGATTCTTTAAGTCGATGCGTTTTATAGCAGCTCTTACCGCTACGAAATACAACGGTCACACGGGGCTGCAAGCACTTCTGACAATCGCTCCACCGCGCACTGGCGTCGCTGACAATTGCGAGAACAATTACTATCGAAGAAATACCAGTATCAGCTATTGACAAATTTTGGGATATTCACTATAAATTCTTAATAGAGGATCAGATGATTTCAAGTGAAGAAGATAAAGAATACTTTTCTAGTGCTAAATACAGAGATGTCATTAAAAGTCATATGCTTAGAAGTAAAGATATCCATCATATGATTTATTTTTTTGGCTATTTCCTAAGTACAGGGGAAAGGGGCGCGGTCATAGCTGTTTTAAAGCGTTAGAATCGTATACCAAAAGCGACGGCGCGATTTATTATCAACTCAATAGTCATAAGGAAAAATCGATAAGATTCTGGCAGTCCAACGGATTTAAGTATATTGCAGATGATCAATATGGAATGAAATTATTTGAAAAGAGAAAACTATGAGTCAACTAACATCAATAAAGTATATTAAACAAATTATGGAAATGCACGGCGTCAACTTTTCGAAGAGCTTGGGACAAAACTTTTTGACGGACGACAACATCGTTACAAAAATTGCCGACGGCGCCGACATCGGACCAGAGGACGGCGTTTTGGAAATTGGACCGGGCATTGGCTCGCTGACTGAAAAGCTGCTCGATAGGGCAAAAAAAGTGGTATCGGTTGAAATCGACAAGGCGCTCTGGCCGATTTTGGAAGAACACTTTAGCACTGCACCGCACTTTGAACTGGTTAAAGAGGACGTTTTAAAGCTCGATTTAAACGCCTTGATTGCCGAAAAATTTGCCGACTGTCAGCGCGTTAAAGTAGTTGCCAACTTACCTTACTATATTACGACGCCGATTATTATGAACTTTTTAGAGGCTGGTGTAGCCGTTTTTGACATCGTCGTGATGATTCAGCGCGAAGTAGCGGACCGCATCAATGCCGTGCCGCGCACTAAGGCGTACGGTTCGCTGTCGGTCAGCGCGCAATTTTACGCCGCGCCGCAGATTCTCTTTATCGTGCCCAAAGGCGTCTTTGTACCGCAGCCCAAGGTAGATTCGGCGGTGATTAAACTGACCGTTTTAGAAAGACCGCGCGTGGCGCTTGAGTCCAATGCCGTGTTCTTTAAGACGGTCAAGGCGGCATTTGCACAGCGCCGCAAGACGCTGCTCAACACGCTCAGTTCTAATTTAAAAATTGGCAAGGACGACATTAGGGAAATTTGTCAGCGCGCCGCCGTCGATCCGACCGATCGCGCCGAACAATTAAACGTCGAAGATTTCGGCAGGTTGGCCGATGAAATCTATCGCTTTCAAAAAACGACCGAATGAAAATCTCAAAAACGATCGAATGAAAAAATAAAAAGTGAGGAAAGCAATGAACAATAAGACAAAGCGGCTACTCTTATCGCTGCTAATACTGCTGGTCATCTGGAGCGGCAACTTTTTAATCAACCGCTTTAAGGGTGTCGAGCAACCGCCCGTACAGCCGCAGACGACAGTTGTACAGACGAGTGCAGTTCCCGTTACAACCGACGGCGCGGGGCAGAGCACAGCCGAACAGACGGCACCCAACACGACGCGCGGCGCACCTGAAAAGGCGGAATCGATTGACGACCTCGTCGCCCTCGGCTTTCTCGAAGAGATTACTAAAGACGGCAAGGTCGTCGGTTGGCAGTCGCCCGCCGGCATCTTTTACGGCATGGGGTCAAAACACGGCAATCGCTTAAATCATCTGTTTAGACATTTAGAACCCGACCCGGATAAGCCGATTCATTCCGTCTTTGACACCGACATGGCGGGTTTAATTGAGTTGATTGACGAAGCCTGGCAGATGCGCCCCGCGGGAGAGTTGCAGTCCAATGGCAACCGCGTTTACGACGTCGATATGAACAGAGCAATCGGTACAAACGGCGAATCGCGTATCAGAATTGTCGTGCGCGATGGCACAGAAAAGCTGATTACGGCTTATCCCAAAAAATAGGAGGCATTATGCGTGTACTATGTCCATTTTGCGAAGGGCAGGGCGAAATATACAGAGCTGTCGTTCGCCAAACGAAAGAGACGATTTATATTTGTGACGAATGCGACACGGTGTGGCTAACTGAACAAATAGATGAAGACCGCGCGACCCATTTAGAGAGTTATATGGCAAGTCGCGCCTTGCCGGCGTGCTGGTGCGAATTGGAGCGAGTCGAAAAATTATAATGAAAACTTGGCAAAAAAATCTTTATATTCTGTGGTTTACGCAGGTTATATCGTTAATTAGCTTTGGCTTTGGCGTGCCCTTTATTCCCTTTTACATTAGGGAGTTGGGCGTTACGGCGCCGGCTGACATCAAGCTCTTTACCGGCATCTTAAGTATGGCGCCGGCCGTTTCGATGGCGATTATGGCGCCGATTTGGGGTGCGCTTTCCGATCGCTTTGGCAGAAAGTTGATGATTTTGCGCGCCATGCTGACGGCGTCGTTAATCATTGCCGGCATGGGCATGGTGCAAAGCGTCTATCCGCTATTACTGCTGCGCGTCGGGCAGGGACTATTTACCGGAACCGTTACGGCGGCATCGACTTTTGTCGCCGCCAACACGCCCAAAGAGCGCCTTTCTTATGCCATTGGCGTGATATCCTCGTCGACCTTTATCGGATTTTCAATCGGACCGGCAATTGGTGGCATCATTGCCAAATACGCCGGTTACCGCATTAGTTTTTATCTCGGCGGCGTCTTGATGATGCTCGGTGCGATTATCGTCGCCGTATTTCTAAAAGAAGACAAGAGCACCTATGGAAAGAACGAAAAGAAACAGCAAAAGGCATCAATTAAAATATTGACGCCGACAATCGTGTTGTTTTTATTTATGTTGTTTTTACAGCGTTGCGTGCGAACCTTGTTCAATCCTTATATGCCGTTGTTTATCGAGTCGGTCAACGGCACTGAAAATGCCGAAGTTATAACCGGTTTTATCAATTTTGGCATCAGCTCGGCGACGGCGCTGTCGTCTTTGACAATTACCAGGTTGGGCGATAAGTTTAGCAAGTCTAAAATTATTGTCGTTTTGCTGTTTATCGCATTGGCCGTCGGCATACTGTTGGTGCAGCGCCATACGCTGATTTACTTCATCGTCGTCTATATTGCGCTGTTCTTAGTATTGGGCGGCATCGAGCCTCTGATGGTATCTTATACGACAGAAATGACGCCGCCGCAGGCGCGCGGCCGGCTGTTCGGTCTACAGGGCATGATTGGCAGTCTCGGCTGGATGGTGGCGCCGCTAATCGGTTCGTATGTCACCATCTATTATAGCTATGCCACTTTACTGCTTTTGATACCAATATTATTAGCGCTCAATTTAGCCGTATCTTTTGCGGTCAATCGGCTCGTAAATTGAATCTGTTCAGTCAAGCTGTCATTTCGAGTGAAGGCGGAGCCGAAATCGAGAAATCTCGGGTTTTAAGGGCGAGAACCCTCCACTTCACTAGCGTTATGTATATGTTTACTTCGTAAACACCGCTCACAAGTTCGCGTCCGGATAATTCCGGTAACATCGAGATGACATAAGTCAGCACCTTTCGACTGAACAGTTACGAATCTTTTAGTAAAAAATATAAATAACTCCAAAATAGATAGAATTACGCAAAAATCGCATAAAATCTTGGGTTTATTTATTTTAATTACCGTGTTATAATGAACCCAGATTATTCACACCATTACACAAAAATCGCCTCAACCTTTGGGATATCTGCGCTCTAAAAATTTTCACCATACTCTCATCCAGTATGACTCAAATTTTTATAACGCAGCTATCCTCAAATCTTATAGCGATTTTTACGCACTGGTGTGAATATTCTGAGTTTAACCTGATTTAATCAAAAACAATATTCTAAGCATAAAAATTATTAAGTATAAGTAAGGGGAGAGATAATGAAACCGATTTTAGTGACTGATGATATTTACAAGTTGACGATGAACGTTCACGACATGTTGTTTGAAGAGATGTGGGAGATACCAAACGGTGTTACACTTAACTCGTTCTTGGTCAAGGGCGAAAAGTTGGCGTTAATTGACGGCGTCTGCGGTTGGGACGGCGCGCCGGAACGGCTTTACGATTTGCTCGATCAGTTGGGTCTTAAAATTGGCGATGTAGACTGTATAGTTATCAATCACATGGAACCCGATCACTCCGGCTGGATTGAGGAAATCAGGACACTAAAACCCGATGTACAGATTTATTGTACAAAGATGGCAGCGCGCCTGCTGGAGAGCTTTTTTGGCTATACGACTAATGTCAACGTCATTAAAAACGGTCAAACACTCGATTTAGGTGGCGGCAAAGAACTGCAGTTTATTCAACAGCCAAACGTCCATTGGCCGGATACGATGTTCACTTATGAAACGTCTACAAAGACGCTCTTTACCTGTGATATGTTCGGTTCATACGGCACCTGTGAAGACAGGGATTTTGACGATCAGTTTTCAAAAGAAGATCGCGAATTTTTCTGGCAGGAGCAAATCCGCTACTATTCAAACGTCTTGGTTACATTTAATAAAAACGCCATTATGGCAATAAAAAAAGCGCAGTCGCTGGAGCCCAATGTAATCGCGCCGGGTCACGGACCGATTTATCGCCAGTCGCCGGCTGCCATTATCGAAAATTACGATAAAATTGCCAATTTCTTGGTCGATGCACCACTCGACGAAGTGGCGCTGTTGTGGGGTTCGATGTATGGACTTACAGAAAAGGCAGTTAAACACATTAAAAAAGTACTCAATAAAAAGGGCGTACCCTTCCACGAGATTCATATGCCCCACGAGCCGATCGGCAAAGTCATGAGTATGTGCATGCGCTGTAAGGCGATTATCATCGCCGCGCCGACCTATGAAAACAACCTGTTCCCGGGCGTGGTAAGTGCCTTGGAAGAACTCGGCAAGAAAAAAATTGGCAAGAAAAAAGTGCTCTACACTGGTTCATTTGGTTGGTCGGGCGGCGGCTATCAAGAAGTGCAGCGCATTATTGAGCACCACAAGTTGGATTGGGAACTCGCCGAGGGAATTCCCTTTGCCGGTTCGCCAAATGAAGAAGATTTGCAAAAAATTAGCACTGCAATAGACGCGTTGTTGGCTTAAAATTCTCGCTTGTCATTTCGAGCGACTAAAGTGAGTCGAGAAATCTCGGTTTTAACACAAAAAACTGCATGATTACTGATGCAGTTTTTTTAATGGTAATGATAAACCCTAATGAAATACCGGCTTTGCCGGTATGAAATAAAATTTGCCTTTTCATATTCCGAAGGAATATTTCATATCACGAAGTGATATTTCACGTCGCGCAGCGACATTTCATTTGTCGAAGACAAATTTCATTGCAAAAGCCTGAACTTAGTTCAGGCTTTTGCATGGAGCCAACGAAGGGAATCGAACCCACGACCTGTTCATTACGAGTGAACCGCTCTACCGACTGAGCTACGTTGGCAAGTATTGATTTGAAACGATTATAAGTACCTATACATTTTAACATAAATATGGAAATGGTCAACATTTTTTTGAATATTTGTTCGTCATTACTACGAACAAATTGTATTTGCAAATTTTAGAGAGCTTTTTAAGTACTGACCAACTAAATAATATCTGATATTGTACAAAATATTGGACTGTGCTACCGATATTTGATAGAATAATTGTATCATTTTATTTGCTCTAATAGGATAAAAATATGAAAGTTGTAATTTATATAGAAGATGGCGTCTACCCGCTGGACTTTGCGATACCCTTTGAATTGTTATCGGAAGTGGGCGCAACTGTTAGTCTGGTTTCCGCCCGTCCCGCGGTGGTCAAGTTGTCGACCGGGCTGTTAGTTGAGCCGCTGGCGGCGCTAAGTCAAGTTACCAGTGCCGATTTGCTGTGGGTCTGTTCTGCTATAACGACTAGTGTTACAAGTCGGGAGGCGTTAAACCAACTTGCCGAAATTTCCTCTAAGGCGACTTATACAGTTGCGGTTGGCAACGCCGTAAACGCCTTAATTGACGTTTCGGCAATAGCAGACGTTAGCGTTGCAGTCTCCTACAAATCGAAGAGAAAATATAAAAAGTCTACGGTTACGCCATCAGATGAAATGGTCGTATGGGATAAAAACGCGTTGACAGTTAGCAGTCATGGCGAGATTTTGACGGCGACGCTCTCCCTCATTGAATCGATTTTTGGCTCTGCTGCGATGACCGATATCGCAAAGAAATACGGCATCGCGTCTTTTAGCAAGTGTGCAATTGATGTGCGCACATTAAAGAAAAACGCCAAGCAAAACGAAAAGTGCAAGGCAGAATACGCAAAGCTCAAGCGCGCCGCGGGTGAGGCGGTTTTATATGCCTACGATAACATGCGCGCCATAGATTACTTGGCAATCGATGCAATTGCTGCTCAAATAGGCTATCGCTGCCACTATATAGCCGATCGGCGCGGTTCGATTAAAACGCTGCGCGGCGGTTACGACATTGTAGTCGACGATGCAATTCAAAACCATCGCCAATCGGAACTGTTGATAATACCGAGTGGTAAAATCGATCCGCAAATGGTAAATCAGTATCTCATTCATTGGTTATTGGCGATTTGTCCGACCTCCTATCGCGTTATGACAGTGGGCAATGCAGAGCAATTATTGGGCGTCACCGGTTTGCTGCGTGAAATCGATCCCGACGTCTTGGCAAACCTCAAATTGGGTGAGGGAAAATACATGATGCCCAGACACTTTATAGATGCGATGCGAACACTATTTATAACTGCTGCAGAGCGCGACAAAAAACTTGAAAAACGCGTTAATAACTTCTTTGGATTCGGCTTAACTGGAACTATTGATTTCGAGTAAAGACATTAAACAATTGGATGAACTATGAAGACAATCGATCGCGAAAAAATGTTGGCTGAACAACCAATCATACCATTGTTTATTAGACTGGCGATACCCTCGATTATCGGTATGTTGGTGATGGCGCTTTACAATATCGTCGATCGTTATTTCATAGGCAATATTCCCGTGACGGGTCAAATTGCAATAGGTGGCGTCGGCGTGACCATGCCGATAAGCTTTATCTTAATGGGCGTTTCAATGCTCTTCGGCATCGGTGGCAGCGCCAACATTTCGATTCAGTTGGGCAAGGGCAATAAAACCAGTGCTGAACGCGTTTTGGGCAACGCTATTACAATGCTCGTTCTCAGTGCGGTAATCGTCAACAGCATCTTTTTAATATGGACAGAGCCGATACTCAAACTGTTTGGCGCAACCAAACAGAACCTCCCCTATGCAGCTACATATATTAGCTTTATCTTAATTGGCAATTATTGGAATAGTATTTCCTTTGCTCTAAATCACACCATTCGTTCGGAAGGCAATTCAAAGCGCGCCATGTTCAGCTTGTTAATTGGTGCGCTGACTAACATTGTACTCGATGCGCTCTTTATCAATCTGTTCCATTGGGGTGTGACCGGTGCGGCAGTGGCTACTATAATTGCGCAGTTTTTATCATTTGCCTGGTCAGTTGCCTACTACGCATTGCGGCGCAGTACGGTCAGTTTTCACTTTGAGCATCTGGAAATTAATAAATCAACCGTTAAAATGATTGTTGCAATTGGCTTTTCGCCATTCTTTATCCAAATTGCCGGGGCGCTAGTCGGGGCGATGCTCAACAATGTACTCAGTGCCTATGGTGGGCACCTCGCGCAAGGGGCTTACGCCATCGTCAATGCGATTGCGATGCTCTTTATGATGCCGCTCTTTGGTATGAATCAAGCAATTCAGCCGATAGTTGGCTATAACTATGGTGCAAAAAACTATGACCGCGTCATCAAAGCGAATAACGTCGGCATAGTTGCGGCTACTCTGGTTATGGTTTTGGGCTGGTTGGTCGTGCAGTATCTGACTTATCCACTGGTTTCATTTATGACCTATTCAGAGGAATTAATTGACATTACAGTAATTGGATTGCGCGGCTTTTTACTGATGATGCCCCTAATCGGCATACAAATTATTAACACCTCGCTCTTTCAATCTATTGGCAAAGCTAAAATATCCTTTTTCTTGACAATTAGCAGACAAGTCTTGTTATTGGTGCCGTTGTTGTGGTTTTTGCCACCGATATTTGGACTGAGTGGCATTTGGTATGCGCGTCAAATTGCCGACGTCGTTTCGTTTGCCATGACATCGTATATGATGATTAGGCAGTATCGGCAATTTAAGAACGCACAGTATTAAAAAGGCAATTTGTGCCAAGTTACAAATTGCTTTTTTGTTGTAAAAATTTAGCAAAAAAGGCTTGATTTATGCGAGTTAATTTGTTATCCTACAACTGAACATATGAATATATGAACATATGAGAGGTTGTTCTATGATTGATGAAAAACTATTAATGGACTTAAGTGAATTTTTCAAGATGTTTGGCGATCCGACGCGTTTAAAAATTCTAATGCTCTTGCGCGAAGGCGAATATAACGTTTCGGAAATTGCCGAAAAATTAGGTATGAGCCATTCCAGCATATCGCACCAGCTCGGTACCTTTAGGCAACAGCGCATTGTAAAATTTAGAAGGGAGGGAAAGGCGATCAACTACGCGCTTGACGATGAACACGTCGAGCACTTATTGGATATCTCGGTTGATCACCTCTGCCACAGATGAAATACGAATATCTTTTGGAAAATCTGCACTGTGCAAATTGTGCAGCAAAAATTGAAAGTCGCTTTGATGGAGATCCCGATTATAATGATGTCGCGCTTGACTTTTCGCGAAAAATACTTTATTTTGAGAGCGAAAAGCAATTTGATACGGCTTTTATTTCAAGGGAAATCGATAAAATTGAATCCGGCATAACTGTTTTAGACAGAAAATCTGCGCCGCAAAGGCAGCCGATTTTCCCGATAAAGGACAATCATCAGCACGACCACGACCACGCCCATCACGGTCATGACCACGACCACGCAGATTGTCACGATCATAATCACGGTCATGCCGGCGATCGCGGTCACAGTCACGGTCACAGTCACGATAGCAGAGGACTCGGCCAGAATTTCATGGAGTACATACGGGCAAATACAAAGAAGTTACTGCGCATTATCGCATCGTTGTTATTGTTTAGCAGCGCCTTAATATTGGGAACAGAAAATCAGTATGCGGTGTTTCTATTAATTATTGCCTATGTCGTCATCGCCTACGATGTGCTTTGGTATTCCGTTAAGCACATCAGTCGTGGCCAAGTCTTTGACGAAAACTTTTTGATGAGTGTGGCGACGCTTGGCGCCTTTGCCATTGGCGAGTTCCCGGAAGGCGTCGCGGTTATGATTTTTTATCAAGTCGGCGAGTTTTTACAGGATATGGCGGTCGATAAATCGCGCCGTTCAATCGCCGAAAAAATGGATTTGCGTATTGAATTGGTAAGAGTAGTGACGCCGAATGGGGTTGAGCAACGCGCGCCGGAAGACGTTCAAGTCGGCGACTTAATCCTCGTTCAACCAAATGAAAAATTGGCGCTCGACGGCATCGTGCAAAAGGGCGAATCATTTATGCAAACTGCCAGTATTACCGGTGAATCGCGCCCCAAACACGTCGTTCCGGGAGCGCCTGTGCTGAGCGGTTTTATCAACGGAGAAAGCGAACTGACTGTAAAAGTCACATCGATATACGCCGAATCGACCGTTTCCAAAATCATCGAACTGGTCGAGCGCGCGTCGGGCAGAAAGGCGCAAATTGAACGCTTTATCACGCGCTTTGCAAAATACTACACGCCAATCGTCGTATTTCTAGCGTTGTTTGTCGCCGTCGTACCGCCAATAGTAACCGGCGATGCTTTTCAAACCTGGATATATCGTAGCTTAATTTTCTTAGTTGTCAGTTGTCCCTGCGCATTGGTCATTTCGATTCCACTTGGCTTTTTTGCCGGATTGGGAGCAACTGCTAAAGCGGGCATCGTGGTCAAAGGTGGTAATCATTTGGAGTCGCTCGGCAAAGTTAAGACGATAATCTTTGACAAGACCGGCACGTTGACTAAGGGGAATTTTAAAATCGCCGACATTAAGCCGCAAGGAGGTATAACAGAAGAAGAATTGCTTGAAATTGCAGTGACTTGCGAGTCGCATAGCAGTCATCCGATAGCCAAGGCCATTGTGGCGGATGCCGGCGTCAAGCCCCTCGATTGGCAAATCGATAAGTTTACCGAATTGTCCGGTCTGGGTATACAACTACACATTGCTAAAGATGTTTACAGCGTGGGCAGCGCCGAGTTGATGATGAAAAATAATATTTCCTATCAAAACACCGCGCGTCATATGACGACTGTGCACATTGCTAAAAATGACCAGTACTTGGGCGCCATCAGTTTGGCAGACGAAATAAAAAGCGACTCCAAGCGAGCACTTAAAGATTTAAAATCCATCAAAAAAGTGCTGATTAGCGGCGATGCTGGCGACGTCGTCGATGCAGTTGCCAAACAGCTCGACATTGTAGAGGCTTACGGCAATAGAATGCCGGCCGATAAACTGCACATCGTCGAACAGCACTTAAACGACAAGGAACAGGGCTTAGTTGCTTTTGTCGGCGATGGCAGTAACGACGCCCCCGTTTTAGCGGCAGCTGATGTCGGTATTGCAATGGGCGGTGTCGGTACAGACGTCGCCATAGAGGCTGCCGATATGATGATTATGGAAGACGATTTAACGGCCATTCCCAAGGCGATTAAAATATCTAAAAAGACCATGCGCATCATTTATCAAAATATCGGCTTTGCGCTGGGCGTGAAAATATTAGTAATGGTATTGGGGGTGTTCGGCATAGCCAACATGTGGCTCGCCGTCTTCGCCGACGTCGGCGTCACTTTGCTCGCCGTGCTCAATGCACTGCGTATTCTGTGGTCAAAGTATTAATACGCCGCAACCTGACGAGGTGCTTGCGCCTCAAGATTATCGACAATTTTAAAGCCCGGAATTTTTCCGGGCTCTTTAAACGATTTATAGGTTAAAATTGGAAATCTGATCTTGTAACTGATTGGCAATCTCGGCGAGGCTGCTACTGGCGTTGGACACGTCGTTAATCGAATTTGTCTGCAGTTCAACGCTCTTGCTTGCCTGTTCTGTATTCTCGGCATTTTCCGTTGCAATGGCATCCAATTTTTGAATGATTTCGGTAATGCGACTGTTCTTTTCTTCGACGACTTTGGAATTTTCATGTATTTTTTGGACGATGTTCTTGCTCTTTTCAACGGCATCTTCAATGGCGATGAATTTGTCTTGCGTGATGATTGTCTGTTCATTTTGTAGTTGAACAATTTCGCCAACTTCTTTTATTTGATCGACGGCGCTTTGTGTCTTTTGTTTTAAAGCGTCTATGATTTCCTTGATTCCCTCAGTAAATTTTGTGGAATCTTCCGATAGTTTTCTGATTTCTTCGGCTACGACGGCAAATCCTTTTCCGGCCTCTCCGGCGCGCGCTGCTTCGATGGCGGCGTTTAGAGCCAGTAGGTTGGTTTGGTCGGCGATCGCCTCGATCATTTCACTGGCTTGCGAAATACTCTCTGCACTTTCGTTGGTTTCGTTGATAATCTGCGTGACGTATTGAGCCTTTACTTTGTTTAAATCCGTTAATTCGGTAAGGTCTTTTAGCGCGTGCTTACCTTCGTCTTTTTTGTTGTCAATATCGTGTGTAGCAGTTTTTAGTTCTCGCAGCATTTCTATCATTTCAAATAATGAATTGCTATTCTCTTCAATATTTTGAGAGGCTTGCGTCGTATCCTTGGCCTGATTTACTGCGCTACGGGCAATGCTTTCGACCGCGCCGGACACTTCATTAGCCCTTTGACTTGTGCACTTGGCATTGTTTGTCAGCACTTGAGCAGTTGCCGCAGTACTGGTAGCGTGCGTGCTTATATTTTCGACAATCGATTTTAAGTTTGAAACCATCTTTCTTATGGAGCGCGTTATACTGCCGACTTCATCTTTTGCATTGATGTATTTGGCGATGGCCTGTCTTTCGTTTTCAGTGTCTAGATTGTAATGGGCTATTTTATCCATGGCGCGCTGTATGTATATCAAAGGCTTAGAGACTAATTTATCGACCAAAATACTGATAAGCGACAGTATTATAATAAGTGTAATGCTGTAAAATGCGACGTTGATATACAAATCGCGTTTGGCCTGAGCGGTAAAGTTTTTTAAGGGCGTCGCCGACTGCACAATCCATTTCTTATCGGATCCCCTTATTTCAACCGGACTAAATGTATAAACGTTTTTTTGTTTGGTGGTATTCGAGTATTCCGTTATATTGCTCGACTCGCCCTTTTGTGCTCTGTCAAAGTTATCATGCCATTTGGGGTGCATTGCCAATATGTCTTTCATTCTATTGGAAATTTTTGTGCCGTGAGCAATCATATAGCCGGAATATGAGTTGAGTATAAAATAGGTCTTGTCAAAATCACTTTTATAATTGGTAATTTCTTTCTGTAAATTTTCCAGTGAAAGGGCACATAATACGATGCCCACCGTCCTATCGTCTTTTTTAATCGGCATCGTGTAATTAATCGCCAGTATTTGTTCACCGTCGAGTTCATCGAATGCCGGTTCTGAAATAAATAATTTATCGGCGGCAATGGCGTCGGTGTAAAAAGCGTTTTTATCGGGGTCGGCGACATTGTCTGATGTCGCCTCTGCAATATCGCTGCCATTACGATATGAAATTATCGAAAATCGGCCAGTGCTATTGGCATATTGTTCACCTTTATGTGTTTCATCGGCGCCGTCAAACGCATTTGGCTCAAAATAAACGCCCCCCACTAATATGTCCGGATTGTTTTTTAGAATCACTTTTAGTTTTTCCGCTATTTTTTGACGACTGCGTTGATTGTCGGGCAGTTTCATTTGATCGCTAACCAAGTCGTGCAGTGACAAGATGGCAGAATGCATTTCAATGCAGGTCTTCTCTACTCGAAAACCAAATATACGGGCTTCTTTTTCGACGGCCTTTTTTGATATTGCAATAGAATTATTGTAATTGTTGTAAGAACTGTACGACGTTATAATTGAAAAAATTATAATCAATATTAGCGCAATAATTACGTTTAGTTTGAAACTGACGGTGTTTATAAACCTTCGCTTTTTATCCATTTGCCCTACCTTCCGCATCAGTAACCTTTATCGTTTGTATTTATAATCCTGAAATTTTTCAGAACTATGATATCTTGCAGTATGTACTTACTATCGGCAGTGGGCGGTTAAAAGTTTATTGATTTTTTTTAAGCATTGTTGTCATATGACGACAATATGACAGTCTTTTTTGCGTTTTTGATGTATAATAGTAATAAGTTGGAGTGAGTTATCAGCGAATCATCTATTCATTACATTGCAGACGATTTAGAGAGTGTCCTATGATAAATGCTATTAATGAAAGAAATATGGATAAAGTTACACACCAGGTGCTGACCGGCGTCATGTACGTCACCTATTTGGCCTGTTTTTATTATGTCATCATATCGAATAGCGATTTTATAGCGGTAACCATATTGTCAATTCTCTTTGTCATTTCAATTATTTCGCACCACTTTTTCTATTCTAATTTGAAAGTCGACAAGCGTGCAAAAGTAGTATTGATTATTCAAATGGCGCTGCTCTTTGTCATGCTTTACTTTGATAAAAGCGAAGTCGAATACCTCTATCTATTTTTATTTGTCGGCGATGCCATATTTGCCTTTGAGTATCGTTTTAGTATTTTGTACAGTGTCATTTCATTTGTTTTATTTGTGCCCTACAACGCCTATTTGTTCAATATGCGTTATGGCGTGAATTATTTTTCGGTTTGGCGCGAAGATGTCTTAATCATATTCTTTGTCTTTTTGATTCTCTATTTAGCAGAGTATCAGATTGGCGAAAAGATGAAATATGATGCCGTTTTAAAACAGCGCAATAGAGCTTATAAAGAGTTGGCTAATTATGCAAAAAAGGTAGAAGAGATGACATTGAGCGAAGAGCGCAGTCGCATCTCTTACATGTTACACAATTCACTTGGACATATTCTAGTGGCAATTAGTTTGTCGCTACAGGCTGAAAAGGGAGAACTAAAAAAGCGCGGTGCAATTGACGATAGCGCCTTTATTTCTGTCGAGCGGCAATTAAAGTACGCC
>PDWI01005336.1_pt1 | contig 16655 bp, 14 predicted proteins | sample 1430891 | NCBI WGS metagenome assembly PDWI01 (sample SAMN01162508, study PRJNA174530) | Oral metagenome, whole genome shotgun sequencing project. | biome: Marine environment; feature: Marine mammal; material: Swab sample of the gingival sulcus; isolation source: swab sample of gingival sulcus...
CTTACCCATTTGAGTGATGCGACCGTTGATGATTTCGCCTTGTGCTACATTACCAAGAGATGCTTCATAAGCCTTCTCTACTTCTTCACGAGAACCAGCCTCTACTGTAGTGCCAGCCTCAAATTCTTCCCAGTTAAAGTCTTCAACTGGATTGATGTCAAGTTTACTCATTATGTGTGAACTTGTTTTTTTAATTGTTAAACTTCTGTTACTTCGTATGCCTTAAAATTTCTCCCAAGACATATTCGCAACAAAGATACGAATAATTAACTGATATACAAGCTAATTAGCTGACTTTTAGCAAAAAGAAGAGGACTAAGCTAATTGCCTGTCCTCTTCTTATATAATATTATTATTCCTACTCTCTTATGCTCCTGCGAAGCGATAAGTAGCTTGCGTGTCGCGTGCTAACTCTGTAAAGATCTTGTCGCATAGTTCATCTGCAAGACGAAGTGCATCATTCATTGTCTTAGCTGTGAAATCCTGAACAAGGTCTGCTGCCTTGAGTGGTTGCTTTTCAACGATTTGCATGTACTCATACTCCATCTCACGCTGACGCTGTTCGGTTTCTTCTTCCCACTTAAGATAAGCCTCCTTGATAATAGGCGCATACTTATTGTAATTGACCATACCCAAAGTTTGTACCTTGCGGAACTTCCAGTAAGCAGAGTCTGAAGAACATTCGTTTGTACCCTTAGTGTAAGGCTCTGTAAAGGCAGTCATACCTTGGTAGCAAGGAATGAATACACTTAGCACACCCATACCGAGTGAAACGTAGTTAATTTCTCCGATTGCAGCAGGCAGCTCTGGACGAACATGTAAGATATGCGTCTGAGTAGTACGGAAGATTGACACAGGGCGGAAACGTTCTTTTGGATTATTGTTCAAATAAGGGTCATGCTCTGTACCTTGGTAGTGGAAGCGGAATACTTCCTTAATCTCTGCGATGCTAAGCTTGTGATCTGGCTCGGCATAAACAGGGAAGGTGTTCTTCGTAACGTCATTCTTGATTGCTGGGCTAAGCATCTGCTGTAAGCCCCAAACACGAGGATAGTTATATGTAGTATCCAGCTCAATGTCACGGATATAAGCTTCGTGGAAGTCGAACTTACCCTTGCTTGGATCGTAGAGTTTATGCTCAATGGCGAACTCAATCAAATCAGCTGTTGCCATATAGTTATCCTTATCATTAGGATCATAATCACGGAAACGGCTTTGGTTTCCTGTAACAAAATACTTATCCTGTGGTATACGGCAAGCCAACCAGCGGTGTCCGCATGCAGTCTCCAAATACCAAATCTCGTCTTTATCTACGAAGCCAATACCAAAACCTTCAGACACACCATACTTCTCAATAAGCATGCCAAGACGTTGCACCCCTTCACGTGCTGTATGTATATAAGGTAATACGATATTGAAGACAGAGTTTTCTGCGACTCCATTCTCAACAAGTGGGTCTACAGCAAGAGCTGCGTCATTGCTGAAGATGCTTTCCGTAGCACTCATACCAACCTTGGCTGTGTTGAAGCCTGCACTTCCCCAATGTCCAGGTAGATGATAAGGCTCAAGAGCCTGATAGCCTAAGGCTTTCTTTGGTAGGTCATAGCAGCGGAATGGACTGTCTATGGCGATAAAAGAGGTTGGTCCATCTTCTGTATCTTTGTAAATCTTAAGGTTCTTTGCTAGCATACCGTCCCAGTCTTCTGAGCGAGCTACAATCATTGAACCATCTTGCATCAGTTCTTTGCCAACTAATATCGTTGTGCATTCAGACATTTCTTTCATAATCTTGTTTGTCTTTGAATTGTCAATATTTATACTCATAAGCCTAAAGTAGGCTCTTATCTATTTACAAAGTAACGAGTTAATTCTGAGAAAACCTTAGCTTTTAGCTCCTTATTTATAGTGATATTTCCCCCCTTTTAAGCCCTTTTATAAGTATTTCTTGGTATATAAAATAGGCTATGTCCAAAACTTAGTTTTGACACGGCCTATTTTTTTTGATTTTACCTCCGAACTTGTCGAAGATACTTAGAACTTTTACTTCTTCGTATTAGCTTCTTCTAAGCCATAACCATTACGCTTGTTATCCCAAAGGAGTAGGAGTGAAAGGCAAATAGCAATACCACCAAAGACAGCAAATACAGTCATCGGAGCCGTATAGTCGTAAGAGATGACTCCCTGTGCATCAACGTGCTTAGCCATTGTTTCAATAACCCAACCAATAAGAAGTGGGATTAGAGAAAGACCGATATTCTGAATGTAGAAGATCATTGAGAAGGCAGAACCTAATTGCTTCATCGGAATAATCTTTGGAACAGAAGGCCACATTGCACTTGGCACAAGAGAGAAAGCAATACCAAGTAATACCATTAGCACAAAGGCAAACCACCATACATTAAGAATAGGCAGTGCAAAGCAAATATGTACCATGGCAAGCATTCCAGAGCCAATCAACATAAGTGTCGCACCACGACCGATTCTATCATAAATAGACCCGAATATAGGTGTTAGGATAATCGTACCGAAAGGCAGAACGGCTGGGATAAAGCCTGCAAGCTCTGGATCAACGTGGTACTTACTAATCATCAGTTGCGTTGCAAACTTCAAGAATGGGAAGACTCCTCCGTAGAACATGAGGCAAAGGAAGGCAATCAACCAGAAACCTGAGTTCTTAACGATAAGACCGATGTCTGAAAGCTTAAAGCCTTCTTCTTCTCCATCTGCTTGCTGTTCTTCTTCCGTTTTCATTGCTTCAATAGATGCATCTTCCTTCTTATCCATAATGCAATAGAAGAAGTAAGCAAGTAATCCAATACAAAGCATTACACCGCCGAAGAATATTGGAGAAGAAGCTCCTGTATACTTAGCTGCTATAATAGGGCTAATTGCTAATGCTCCAGCAGTACCAAGACGTGCAAGGGCAACCTGAAGACCCATTGCAAGAGCAAGTTCCTTTCCTTCAAACCACTTTACGACAACCTTAGAGACGGTAATACCAGTAATCTCAGCACCAACCCCAAAGATTGCAAAGCCAAGAGAGGCAATCAATACTTGTGTGCTAAGTGTTTTGCCAAAAATCACATATTCTCCTGCAAATGAGTGAGAAACAGCATACCATTTAAGGAAAGCCCCTGTTATCATTAGTGTTGATGCCATCACTCCAGTAAAGCGGACACCCATCTTATCCAAGATGATACCACCAAAGAAGAGCATCAACAGGAACACATTGATATAACCATAAGAGCCAGAGAAGAAACCATACTCTGTATTATCCCAACCTAAGGCAGGTATAAACTTAGTTACTTTATAATCTGCAGTTATTTCTGGAGCTTCTTTGTCTAATCCCTTAATTGTGTAGCTATTATCTACATTTATATTTGACTCTGCAACATCTGTGTATTCTGTAGATGATGCTTTTGTCTTTGTGATAAATTCGTCAATCCCAACGGTAACAGTCTTTTCATCTCCGTCTTTGTCTAGTGTTATCAGCTGTACAACCTTGTTGGGAGTTGTAAGTAGATTCTGCAATGGAGACATCACATCTGTTAGGAAGTAACCACACATCATCGTAAAGGATACGATAATTAGGGCAAGCCAGCGAAATTTAGGTGAGTCGCTTAATCTCTGTCGTACTAATTCTTTCATACTAAATTGATTTATAAATTATTTAATCTTATTATAATGTTCTAAGGCTTCGGCAACGATGAAGTTGCTCCCGCCGATGAAGAGCAAGTCTCCCTCCTGACTTTGTTGCATCGCTCTATCTATAGCAGAGACTACACTATCAAATGCCTCGCCCTTGATACCCTTGCTCTCTGCAATCTCCTTCAGACTTGCCGAGGCTAAGGCTCGCTCGCCTCTTGCTTGTGTAAAGTAGTATTTGGCGTTTCGTGGCAAAAGCTCAAGCATCGCCTCAATATCCTTATCCTTAGCAAAGCCGATGACGATGCGTAGTTCTCTTTTCTCTGCCGCCTCAAGCTGCTTCATGACTTGACGAAGCCCTGCCGCATTATGAGCAGTGTCGCAGATAATTTGACAAGGAGCTTGCTGTAAGACTTGCCAGCGACCAAGTAGACCAGTCAGCGTGCAAACCTCGGCAAAGCCTTTTGCTACGGCTTCCTGTTTGATGTTGACTCCTAAATCTCTGAGACAGTCTATCGCAGTCAAGACGAGCTGCGTATTCTTTGGCTGAACAGAGCCTTTGAGTTCGCCTTCGAACCTGCCGTACTTCTTGCTCTCGTAGAGTAACTCTTGCTGAGCCGAAAGCTCTACCTTGAGCGGATTCTCTTCTTCAGCAAAATATATTTCAGCCTCCTCTTCTTCAGCCTTCTCTTCAAAAACGGCTCTTGTCTCTTCAAGGCTCTCGCCGATGACAACAGGCGTTCTTCTCTTAATGATGCCAGCCTTCTCTCTTGCTATCGAACTTAAGTCCTTACCCAAAAATTGCGTATGATCAATACTTATGTTCGTAATCAAAGAAAGTATTGGACTGATGATGTTTGTACTATCCAAGCGACCGCCCAAGCCAACCTCTATAATAGCATAGTCAACCTTTTGCTCTTTGAAATGTTGAAAGGCAAGCATTGTCGTTAGCTCAAAGAAAGAGGGGCGAATTGTTTCGACTAAGTCGCTTGTTTCTTCAACAAAAGAGCAGATACGCTCTTTGTCTATCATCTGACCATTCACACGAATACGCTCGCGGAAGTCCAAGAGGTGTGGCGAGGTAAATAGTCCTACCTTGTAGCCTGCTGACTGGAGTATTGCTGCAAGGGTATGACTTGTCGAACCTTTTCCGTTTGTCCCAGCTACGTGTATCGTCTGATACGCCTTATGTGGCGAAGCAAAGTATTTATCTAAGGCAAGGATATTATCTAAGCCCTCCTTATATGCAGTAGCCCCTGTATTTTGGAATACAGGGGTTACTGAAAATAGATAGTTTACTGCTTCTTCGTAAGTCATCGTTTGTCTTTTATTCTCTTGTGTGAAACCATTCCCCCTCCAAGATAGACCTTTGCATAATTACTTTTTGTGAATAAAAAATTTCGGTCATTGAGCCTGTCGAAATGCCGAAATCTTCTGCAAATAAGCTCAAAGCGGTACGTTTCGACAGGCTCAACGACCGAAAAATGTTACTGTGCAAAGCTTTACCCACGGAGGGGAATTTCTGCGTTGCCTTAACTAAGAGTTTTTCAGCATCACCCTTGATAGCGACATCTGATTATCTAAAAGCGAGTCCCAATTCCTCCCTTGGTGGGAGGTGGCTTGCGACTAAAAGGAGCAAGACGGAGGGGGTATAGATTCTTTCCGACCTCCCCCGCCCTAACGGGCACCCCCTCCAAAAGGGGGAATTACTGCGACACTGAATTCTTAATTATAGCTCAATCGTCTGCTCGCGGTCTGGACCTACCGAAACAAGAGCAATCCTTACGCCGATTTCTTTTTCAATAAAGGCGATGTAGTCTTTTAACTGCTGTGGGAAGTCAGATACCGAAGTAAACTTAGTTGAATCACACTGCCAGCCTTTCAAAGTTTCGTAGACAGGCTTGTAGCTGTCATTCAACTCGTAAGGGAAGTGTTTGTTTATTACACCGTCCTTTTCGTAGCCGACACAGATCTTAATCTCTTCGAAGGTATCCATGACGTCGCTTTTCATCATGAATAGCTGCGTTACACCATTGAGCATAACTGTATAGCGAAGTGCTACAAGGTCAAGCCAGCCACAGCGACGCTTACGCCCTGTTACAGATCCGAACTCATGTCCATATTCGCAAAGTTTGTCGCCAGTCTCGTCAAATAGCTCTGTAGGAAATGGACCAGAGCCGACACGAGTGCAATAAGCCTTGAAGATACCAAAGACCTCACCAACATTAGGTGGGGCGATGCCAAGCCCAGTACAAGAACCAGCACAAACAGTATTGCTTGAAGTAACAAAAGGATATGAGCCAAAGTCAATGTCAAGTAATGAGCCTTGAGCTCCTTCGGCAAGGACAGTCTTGTCGTCAGCAAGAGCCTCGTTAATCACCCATTCGCTATCTACGAAGCTAAACTGACGCAGTTCTTCAATAGCTTGTAACCAAGCCTTTTCTAACTCTTCTAAATCTCCAAGTGGATAGTTTAGAGCATTGAGTAACTTAATGTGGCGTTCTTTGGCTTCTTTATACTTTGTCTCAAAATTATTTTCAATATCACCGACACGCAGACCATAACGGCTAATTTTATCCGTATAAGTAGGACCGATACCTTTTCCTGTAGTACCTACTTTCTTGTCGCCCTTAGCTGCTTCGTTGGCTGCATCAAGAAGACGGTGAGTAGGAAGAATAAGATGTGCTTTGCGAGAAATCTGAAGACGCTCCATGATGTTATGCCCACTGCGAGAGAGATCTTGAGCCTCCTGCATGAAGAGAACTGGGTCAAGCACAACGCCATTGCCGATGACATTCAGTTTATTTCCTTGAAAGATTCCAGATGGGATTGAGCGAAGCACATACTTCTGCCCATTAAACTCTAAGGTATGCCCTGCATTAGGACCTCCTTGGAAGCGTGCTACCATATCGTACTTTGGTGTAAGGACATCTACTATCTTGCCCTTACCTTCGTCGCCCCATTGCAAACCGAGCAATACATCTACTTTCTTCATTTCCTATAATTATATATGTATAATGTTACTACTGTCTAATAAGATGGCATAAAACCACAAATACAAATATACTTAATTTTCAACGTTCTACCAACCTAATTTAGGCTGTGTAAATGTCTTCCATTCATTATTTATACGTAACATCTCTCCTAACTTACACTTAATCGTATCTCCTTTACTTTCCATGAGGATAAAGGTCTCAGTATAATAGACTCCTAAGGCTTTATCATGAATGGATTCATTGTTATGTTCTCTGCCGATGTATTTTAGATCTTTTAACTTTCCTTTTTTGAGTAGGCTATTTCTAAATGCAAGAACATGTTCAAAATATACTCCTTCGATGTCCGAAAGCTTAAGGTTATTTTCCTTGAGATAGCCTTCGACGGCATTAGGTAAACCTCTATATGAGAAACCTGTCTCCTTCATGTAGTCTATCGTCTCTTGACTGGGTTGTATGGCTATGCAGTAGTCGTATAGCTCCGGTATGTCTTTCTCTCTTAGCGTCTCGACGAAGTCGCTGTATAGCTCGTCAAGGTCTGAGTAGGACTTCTTTGCTCCACTACAACTCATTAGCCCAAGCAATAGTAAGATGAGTGTAATCTTTATTTTATTCATAATCTTTATTTGTTTTACTTAAAGAAGCTTGTAAAGTCAGAGTAGTCTTCAATTTTGAAGACTCTAATATCCCTTATAGATTTTCTAAACCATAAGATTTCTTTGAGTTCAGTCATTATTTGTGTGATTTTTAGGAGATCATTTTCTTTTGAGGCATAAGTACTACCTTGTATCCAGTAAAAGTCGTATTTGGCTAAGATACTTCGAATTTCAGCGTAGGCATTAGGGTAAGAGTCTCCGTAAGTTTCCCTTAAGTCTGATATTGTCATATCAAAAGCAATAGCAAACATTTTCATGATTAAGCTTTTTTGAAGAGATTTTCTCTCTCAAAGAATCGAACTTTATTTTCAGTTTCAGCAGTTATGACAATTCCGACAAAAGGATTTTGCTCTATGTGAATGACAACTCCTCTGAGCCATTCTTCTCTATGAGTAACATCTGGGGCTATAAGTACCCAGTCTCCAATGTTAAATTTACTTTGATCCTTCATAATAAATCTGTATTTGTTTATAGCAAAGATAGTACTTATCATGAAAAAAAACTACTGCTATTCCACTCCCTCTCAAGGAAATGAAAGGAATGCAAGAAAGGAGCGTTCTTTGCTTGTCTTAAGTGCTTGGTTTATTGATTTTTGTGAATGCTGTGTTTTTGTTAAAAAAATAACGTATATCATTTGAAAAAGTTATATATGTTAGTTGAAAAAATGATATATGTTATTTCGAAAAGTAATATATGTTATTTTCAGAAGTAGTATTGACACATAAAATAGATCAACTTTTATAGAAAATAGTGCCTTGTATTTCTCCTATTATGAAACACTGAAAGAGGGTATGCCAAAATTTGCATTTTGATACACCCTCTCTTGGTCTTATTAGTGGAAGAATATCTATTTTTTAGAATTGGTTTGAAATGTCATCAAACTTACGACGACGTAGCTCAAAGTCTTTACCCAAATACTTCTCACGTACAATCTCATTTTCAGCTAACTGCTCGGCAGTACCTTGAAATAAGACCTTACCCTCGAAAAGTAAATAAGCCCTATCTGTAATACTAAGGGTTTCATACACATTATGATCTGTAATCAGAATGCCAATATTCTTATGCTTAAGTTTGGCAACAATCGCCTGAATGTCATGTACGGCAATAGGGTCAACACCCGCAAAAGGTTCATCAAGCATGATAAACTTTGGGTCAATCGCTAAGCAACGAGCAATCTCGGCACGACGTCGCTCTCCTCCAGATAGATTATTCCCTTTATTATATCGAACCTTCTCAAGGCGAAATTCACTAATCAACTCTTCAAGGCGTTGTTCCTGTTCCTTTCTTGTTCGTTTTGTTAGCTCCAAGACAGAGAGTATGTTGTCCTCCACACTCATCTTACGAAATATTGATGCCTCCTGAGCGAGGTAGCCTATCCCTGCTCTTGCACGCTTATATACTGGGGCTTTGGTTATGTCCTCGTCATCAAGGTAGATGTTACCAGCATTTGGTACGACAAGTCCTACCGTCATGTAGAAGGTTGTTGTCTTTCCTGCACCATTAGGACCAAGTAAGCCGACAATCTCTCCTTGACCAAGCTCGATAGAAACTTGATTGACAACAGTTCTGTTATTATACTTCTTGACTAAATTCTCTGTACGTAGCTTCATATTATATTGTTTTATGAATACTGCAAAGATAATACTATCTTTGTAGAGATACGATAATAAGGAAGGGATATACAATGCAAATGAAGATGTTAAGGCATTTAGGAGCATACTCTATGCTCATGCGTAGAACATTTACTCGCCCCAAGAGGTGGAGAATGTTTTACCGCTCCTTAGTTCGTGATATTTTTCAACTGGGGGTTGACTCTTTACCTATCGTCTTTATTATATCTTTCTTTATTGGTGCGGTACTGACCATACAGTTAGCCATCAATATGTCCAGTCCTTTAGTCCCTAAGTTTTCTATTGGTTTTGCTGCTCGTGAGATTATCCTACTGGAGTTCTCTTCTACCGTCATGTGTCTAATCCTTGCTGGTAAGGTTGGCTCAAGTATCGCTTCAGAACTTGGTACAATGCGTGTTACAGAGCAGATTGATGCCATGGAGATTATGGGTGTGAACTCTGCAAACTTCCTTATCTTGCCCAAGATTACAGGTCTCATGATCTTTATACCTCTACTATCTATCTTCTCTATGCTAACAGGAGTCTTTGGTGGCTATTTAGCATCTTTCATGACAGATAGACTGATGACGAAGGATTTTGTTTATGGCTTACAATTTCTTTTTCACCCAGAGTATATTTTACACTCGATTATTAAGAGTTTGGTTTATGCCTTTATCATCAGTTCGGTTTCCTCATACTTTGGCTATTCGGTCAAGGGAGGAGCTTTGCAGGTTGGCTCGGCAAGTACAAATGCCGTAGTGCGAAGTAGTGTCCTGATTCTTCTATTTGATATGATATTGACAGACTTAATGCTGATATAATATGATTGAGGTAAAAGGCTTGTATAAGCATTTTGAAGAGAAGGAAGTCCTTAAGGGCATAGATGCTTGCTTTGAGGCAGGTAAGACGAACCTTATAATTGGTCGAAGTGGTGCTGGGAAGTCTGTCTTTGTCAAATGTATGATTGGCTTGATAAAACCCACAAGGGGACAGATTTACTACGATGGGCGAGACATTGCTCAAATGAAGAGTAAAGAACTTTTAGCTTTACGTAGGGAAATGGGCATGCTCTTTCAGGGATCAGCTCTCTTTGATAGCATGACTGTCTTGGAGAATGTCATGTTTCCTATGGAGATGTTTCGCAATGAACATACAGCTGTTTACCATCGTGAAGCTTCTGAGCTTTTAGAACGTGTGGGATTACTTGAGGCTGCAGATAAGTTCCCTTCAGAGATTAGTGGGGGTATGATGAAGCGTACGGCGATTGCTCGTGCTATTGCCCTAAAGCCTAAATACCTTTTTTGTGATGAGCCAAACAGTGGATTAGACCCCAAAACAAGTAAGGTTATAGACCTTTTGATTAAGGAGCTGACGGTTGATTATGGTATCACAACGATTGTTAATACGCATGATATGAACACCGTTAGGAGTATCGGAGATAAGATTATTTATATACATAAAGGGCTTAAGGAGTGGGAAGGTAGTAGTGCTATTATAGAAGAAGAGGCAAGCGATAGCTTGAGGCACTTTATCAACGCAAGTTTATAGATATTTAGAAAAAGAATAAAGCAGATATATTATGAAACGATTTAGAATAACAATCAATATTCTCATTATGATTTTGCTCTCAGGCTTAATCTTCTTTGGGATTGTTGAGGGCTTAAAGATTTACACAAGGCAGAATGCGATTATTCAAGTGCCAAACCTAAACGGTATGACGCTTAGTCAAGCAATTAAGGTGCTTAAGGATAATAATCTATCTGCAGAAGTTGTTGACTCTATTTATCAAAGAGAACAAGAAGCTTCAACTATTTATGATGTTGTACCATCGGAAGGTTCAAATGTCAAGGAAGGACGAACAATCTTCTTGAAGATATACAGCTCTATTCCTGCAAAGAAAGTTTTACCTGATGTGAAAGACCTCCCATTACGTGCTGCAGAGGAACGTCTTAAACGACTTGGTTTTATTCATCTGTCTCAGAAAGAGGTTGAAGGCTTGCATAAGGGCTTGTGCGTCGGTATTGAAGATAATCAAGGTAATCTCCTGCCAGAAGGAACACGATTGAGCCTTGAGAGTGAGTTGGTTATTTTAGTCTCTGGTAGAGAGACCGAGAAGCTTACCGTTGACGATCTGATTGACTCAGCTAATGATAGCATTTCTTCTACCGATAGTATTGTAGAACCTGTCGTGGAAGAAAAGAATGAAGAAGATAAGCCAGCTGACTGGTTCTAAAAGATAAGACGCTGATGCAAGAAGAGAATAAGGCTGTTGAAGAGTTCGAATTTAGTGAAGATCTCTTAGATGGAGAGGTCTTTGGAGATAACTTTGAAGACGATGAGGACTTAGGAGATGAACTTCAAGAGCTTGAAGGCGACAAACTCTATGAGCATTATAGAGTTGTCGTAGATGCAGGGCAGAAACTGCTACGTGTTGATAAGTACTTAACCGATAAAATGATTAAGACGACACGTAATCGTATTCAGCAAGCTGCCGATGCAGGCTATATATTTGTAAATGATAAGCCTGTCAAAAGCAACTATAGGGTTAAGCCTTTTGATGTTGTTACGCTACAGTTACGTCGTCCAAAGAAAGAACTAACAATTATTGCTGAAGATATTCCTCTTGATGTTGTCTATGAAGATGAAGATTTACTTGTCGTTAATAAGCCAGCTGGATTAGTCGTACACCCTGGGCATGGGAATTATACTGGTACACTTGTCAATGCTCTTGCCTATTACCTAAAAGATGATCCTAACTATGACCCTTCAGACCCTCGCTTAGGACTTGTGCATCGTATTGATAAGGACACGAGTGGTTTGCTTGTTATAGCTAAGACAGCAGAGGCAAAGGCTGATCTCTCGGCTCAGTTCTTCAACAAAACAACAAAACGTACTTACCGAGCATTAGTGTGGGGACGCTTTGAGGAAGAAAGTGGACGCATAGAAGGTAACATTGGTAGAGATGTGCGTGATCGCTTGCAGATGTGTGTTTATCCCTCTGATAGTGAAATGGGGAAGCATGCAGTTACACATTATAAAGTTTTGGAAGAACTGGCTTATGTCTCATGGGTAGAGTGTCGCTTAGAGACAGGACGTACGCATCAGATTAGGGCTCACATGAAACATATTGGGCATACACTCTTTGCTGATGCTCGCTATGGAGGAGATAATATCCTATGGGGGAATAAGTTTACTCGTTACAAACAGTTTATCGCAAACTGCATGAAGATATGCCCTCGTCAGGCTCTTCATGCTAAGACTCTTGGTTTTGTACACCCTCGTACTGGTGAAGAAATGAGCTTTGATGCAGCTCTTCCAACTGACCTTCAGGACTTGCTTGACAAATGGCGACATTATGCCAAGCATGTTGATGAGGAATAAATAGGGAGTTAAATAATGTATGAGTTAGTCTCTCCTTACAAACCGACAGGAGATCAGCCTGAAGCAATTCGTCAGCTCACAGAGGGCTTTCAAAATGGGATAAACTATCAGACTTTACTTGGGGTAACAGGCTCAGGTAAGACTTTCACTGCAGCAAACCTTATCTCTAATCTTAATACGCCAACCTTAGTTCTTAGTCATAATAAGACCTTAGCTGCACAGCTCTATTCCGAACTTAAGGCTTTCTTTCCAAATAATGCCGTAGAGTACTTTGTCTCTTATTACGATTATTATCAACCAGAGGCTTATATTGCTCATTCCGATACTTATATCGAGAAGGATATGGCAATCAATATGGAGATAGAGAAGCTTCGACTAAAGACAACAGCCTCGCTACTTTCTGGACGAAAAGATGTTATCGTTGTTTCTTCTGTTTCTTGTCTCTATGGTATGGCTGATCCTCGTAGCTTTGAGGCACGTATAATCCAGCTTAGTCTTGGTGATATATTTCCACAAAAGGAGCTAACGAAGGCTTTGGTTGAGAGCCATTATGTCAATGATAAAGTTACTTTTCAGAGCGGTTATTTCCGTGTCAAAGGAGATACGGTAGATGTTTATCCTGCCATAGAGAGCTTTGATGGTTTAGCCTATCGCATCAGCTTTTGGGAAGATGAGATAGAACGTATTGCCTCCTTTGACCCTAAGACAGGACGAGAATTTAATACCTTACCTTCTCTTTTAATACACCCTGCAAACCTATTCGTTACAACTAAGGAACAAGTCAAACGAGCTGTCAGTCTCATTGCGACAGACCTAAAGAATAGAGTTGATGAGCTTGAAGCAGAAGGGAAGATGTATGAGTCAAAACGCTTGCAAGAGCGTGTAAGCTATGATGTTGAGATGATTAAGGAACTTGGCTATTGCTCTGGTATTGAAAATTACTCTCGTTACTTTGACGGCAGACAGTCAGGAGAGAGACCTTTCTGTCTCTTTGACTATTTCCCAAAAGACTTCCTTTTAGTTATTGATGAAAGCCATGTTACCATTCCACAAATCAAAGCCATGTATGGCGGAGATAAGGCTCGTAAGTCAAGTTTGGTAGACTTTGGCTTTCGTTTACCTTCGGCAATGGATAATAGACCCTTGACTTTTGATGAGTTTAGTAGTCTAACACCTCGAACCTTATACATAAGTGCTACACCTGCTGAATATGAATTACAAAACAGCGAAGGTGTCTTAGTAGAACAGGTAATCCGTCCAACGGGCTTGCTTGACCCAACGATAGAAGTTCGCCCAACAGAACATCAGGTTGATGACCTTGAGGAAGAGATTCTTCAAGCTATTGCTAAGGACGAACGTGTCTTAGTAACAACCTTAACAAAACGAATGGCGGAAGAACTTTCAGAATATCTCCTAAGACATCAAATCTCTTGTGCCTATATTCATAGTGATGTTGATACCTTGGATAGGGTACAGATTATGGACGATCTAAGACGAGGTATTTATGATGTTTTAGTTGGCGTAAACCTTCTTCGTGAGGGCTTAGACTTGCCAGAGGTTGCTTTAGTTGCTGTACTTGATGCTGATAAAGAAGGCTTTTTGCGTTGTCATCGTTCGCTGACACAAACAGCAGGGCGTGCCGCTCGTAATGTCAATGGTCGTGTTATCTTCTATGCTGATAAGGTAACGGAAAGTATGCGTTTGACGATGGAAGAGACCAAGCGAAGACGAGAGAAACAGATGGCTTATAACAAGGCAAATGGCATTACACCACAGCAGATTGTCAAGCATACCTCGTCTGCTTTCCAAAATAAAAGAGAGACTACCAAGTCTAAAGTAGAGAATGCTTCAGAGCTAAAAGCCAAACCTATTGATAAACTTTCGGTTGAGGAACTCAAAAGCATTGCAGATGAGACAAAGGCTAAGATGTTCAAAGCTGCTGAAGAACTTGATTTTATTGAGGCTGCTCGTTTGCGTGATGAGTTTCAATCCCTAAGTAAACGCCTTGAGTCTTTGATTTATTAGCTCTGCTTTTCTCAAGAAATTCTTTGGTTAGGATTTTCTCTACAATATAAAATGACTTCTTTACGTTATTTGTACGTTAGCAAACAAAAAAATATATACTGTATGAAAAAACTATTGAATACCTTCGCCACAGGTGTCGTATTAGTGGTAATTAGTGTAACAGCTTCTGTTGGGACATTCTATGTTTTAGATAAGAATAGAACAATTAGAGAAGAAGAGCAAGAGCTAAATGCTCAAAGCCTTGAAGCTGAAGATAACTATGGATTTCAAGAGACAGCATTTAATAATGCAATGCTTAGTGCTGAAAAGCCTGATCTCGTTGCCGCAGCAGAGAATTCTGTTCGTGCTGTGGTGCATATTCGAGTAGAGGCAAGCAGGCAGGTTCGTGGTAGACAAATGGTTGATCCTTTTGACTTCTTCTTTGGAGGAGGACAAGGTTCTCCGCAGATGCGTTCTCGTCCTGTCGTTGGTTTTGGCTCTGGAGTTATTATTAGTCCTGATGGTTATATCATGACGAACAATCACGTCATTGATTCAAGTGATACAATAAGCGTAACACTTAATGATAATAGAACACTTCCTGCTAAGCTCATTGGTACAGACCCAACCACAGATATTGCCCTAATAAAGGTTGAGGGTAAAGATTTTCCTACGATTCCTTTTGGTAACTCTGATAATCTGCATTTAGGAGAATGGGTACTTGCCGTAGGAAACCCATTTAACCTAACAGGTACTGTAACGGCAGGTATCGTCAGTGCAAAGAGTCGCAGTACTGCTCAGCATAAAGATGGCGGACTGAAGGTTGAAGCCTTTATCCAAACTGATGCTGCTGTAAATAAAGGTAATAGTGGAGGTGCTTTAGTTAATGCTAAGGGAGAACTAATTGGTATCAATACGATGATTTATTCTGAGACAGGTAACTATGCTGGTTATTCTTTTGCTGTACCGATTAACCTTGCAGCAAAGGTTGTTGCAGATATTAAGCAGTTTGGCTCTGTGCAGCGAGCTTTGTTGGGCGTAAGAGGTGGAGATGTTAATGCCGAACTTGCCAAAGAAAAAGGTCTTAAAGTAAATCAAGGTGTTTATGTTGCAGGCTTTGCTGAAATAAGTGCAGCCCTTGCGGCAGGGATTGAGGAAGGTGATGTTATCATCGCTATGAATGATCATAAGATTGAAGACTTCGCACAACTTCAAGAGCAGATTGGTCGCTATCGCCCTGGGGATAAAGTTAAGGTTCGTGTCAATAGAAAGGGTGAAGAAAAGACTTTTACTGTCAGCTTGAAGAATCAAGAAGGCGGAAAGGGAGTCATAAAAGAAGAGAAGATTGACAGCCGTCTTGGAGCTAAGTTAAGCAAACTTAAGCCAGAGAAGATGCGTTCTTATGGACTTTCTTATGGGCTAAAGGTTGAGTCTATCTCGAAAGGATTACTTAAGGATGCTGGTATTAAGGAAGGTTTTATCATCTTGACGGTAAGTGATGCTCCTATTCGTTCATTAGAAGACTTTAATAAGGTTATCAAAGCCTTAAAGAGTCAGGGTATTAAGACTGCCTATATTAGAGGTTTCTATCCAAAAGTTGGCGAAATAGTAGGCTATCCTATTAGTCTATAGAAATATTGCTATACAAGATAGGGCTATGCCAGAACAAAAGTTTTGGTATAGCCCTATCTTTTTTTGTCTATTCTCCTATATGGAGGCTGTTTGTCTTAACTTGCTTAAGTTGCTGATTATAGGCTTTCTAAAAGCCATATGCCTTAGTTGAAAAAATAACATATATTACTTTTCAAAATGATATATATTACTTTTTCAAATAACACATGTTACTTTTTTGAATGATATATGTTATTTTTCTAACACTCATATATGTAAACTGTAATGTTATATAAGCCTTTGTTGTTGAGTGCTTTAATGTTAAATCTGAAATGCTAAAAAAAGGCTGTGCCAAAATGCGAATTTTGACACAGCCTTTTTTATGGGAAGTTAGTAAAGCTTACTTCTTTTTGCCCTGTGAACGGAAGAGGCAATACTCCATAGTCTTACGGATACGGATAACCTGTTCCTTGCTAATAGACTGGAAAGAAGACTTCGTATCCATTATGTTGTAAGAGTCGTAGATGAACGACTGCTTAAGGCTATTAGGGAAAGTCTTCTTCTGCCTAATATCCCTTGCCTTAATGTAAGAAAAGGTGTCCGAGCAGTAATCTAAATCTCGACCAGCTTTAATAAGATTTTCGTTAGAAGAACCCGTTGGTCTTAGTCCATAGAAAAAGCCTAACATCGTTGAGAAATTTCTAAAACCTAAGCCTTCTTGTGCTTGGTTTATGTCGTTAAAGGTCATCGCGAAG
>PDWI01008602.1_pt1 | contig 16655 bp, 16 predicted proteins | sample 1430891 | NCBI WGS metagenome assembly PDWI01 (sample SAMN01162508, study PRJNA174530) | Oral metagenome, whole genome shotgun sequencing project. | biome: Marine environment; feature: Marine mammal; material: Swab sample of the gingival sulcus; isolation source: swab sample of gingival sulcus...
TTAAAATGTAAATAGTATTATTGTTGATCAGCTATAATTATTAATTAGCATATGTCTTTATTTGTTTTTGGATTTACAATAAAATACGCTCAATTTCTTCGATTAAGCAGTGAATTATTTTGATATGAATTTCTTGTATCCTGTCGGAATATTTATTCCAGGGCACACGAATTTCCTCATCGCATATAGCTGCCATTTCGCCACCGGTTTTGCCTGTTAATCCAACAACGGTAATTCCTTTTTGTTTGGCAGATTTAATAGCATTAATAATATTAGGAGAGTTTCCCGATGTGCTGATAGCCAAAAGTACATCGCCTTTTTTACCGACTCCTTCCACATATCTTGAGAAAATGTATTCGAAACCGTAATCGTTGCCCGCACAAGTAATATGGCTGGCATCGGCAATGGCTATAGCTGGCATAGCATTGCGGTTGTTTCTGAATCTTCCGGTAAGTTCTTCTGCGAAGTGCATGGCATCGCACAGCGAACCACCATTTCCGCATGATAGTATTTTTCCTCCATTTTTTATACTGTTTGCCATTATTTCTGCAACTCTGTAAATTGTTGTAAAATTGGCTTCATCAGCTATAAAATTATTTAGTACCTGTTGGGCATCTAAAAAACTGTTTTTTATATTTTCTGTTGTATTCATTTTATTTTTCGTAAACATTCTAAACCGATTTATCGGTTATGACCCGATGAAGTTTGCTCGAACGCTGCTTTTTTTGATGTAATTTAATATTTGATTGTTAAATTTTTGCTTTTTTCCGCCCATGAATTTTATCTGAAGGGGAATATAGAATAGTGCTTGTTTTATTATCGCAGATTTGATGTTCATCTCAAAAAAACGAGTGGCATCTTTTTCTGTGGTAATAATTATTTTATTGGGTGATTTAATATTTTCAAATACCCGCTCTATTTTTCTAATATCTTTTTCTTTGAAAGAATAATGGTCAGGGAACTGTATTTCGCTAATGTGTCTTGAGAATTTATCAAGATAATCTCTCAACGGTTTGGGATTGGCAATTCCAGTTACCAAAAGTATGGCAAAACCTTTGTTATCAAATATCGATTCATCATCAAGAATGGTTGTTTGCTGTGGAAATACCGGTTGGAGTGTCCCATAGCTTAATGTTGTAAAATAGAGGTTCTGGCAGGGTAGAGCATCTATTTCTTTGGTTATAATTCGCTGCTGAATAGGAGTCATATCAGCAGGTGTTTTAGTTACGATAATAATATTGGCTCTTACTTTTTCATCGGCACTCTCGCGTAGACGGCCATAGGGTAAAATATGGTCGCGTGTAATTAGGCGGTTGTAATCTACCAACAATATGGATAGTCCTGGTTTAATGTAGCGATGTTGATAAGCATCATCGAGCAGTATTACTTGTAAGTCTTCACCGGATTGATGCTTTAACAGATTTTTTACGCCATTTACACGTTTTTTATCCACTGCAACCAAAATGTTTGGAAACTTGCGCTTTATTTGCATGGGTTCATCGCCTATTTGAAGTGCAGTAGAGTTTTCATCAGCAAGAATAAAACCTTTCGATTTACGTTTGTATCCTCTGCTGAGTGTAGCAATTTTAAAATCGCTGTGTAGTAGAGCTATTAAATATTCAATATGTGGGGTTTTTCCTGTTCCCCCAACGGTAATATTGCCCACAGCTATTATTGGTATTTCAAAAGATGTACTTTTAAGAATTTTAATATCGAACAGTAAGTTTCTGATACCAACAATTAACCCGTAAAGTAAACTAAACGGATATAGCAGTATTATTAGAAAAGAGTTGGGCTTTCTCATAGCTTACAAAAATAATAATTGTAGATACAACTGCAAACAATATATTCTGTTGGTATGCAATATATTACTTTTTTGTGAGTTATGCTCTATAAAATTGGTCTTTTATGTGAGGTTAAAACAAAAAAATCCCCAATAAAGGGGATTTCAAAAATATGGTAACTAAAAGATATTCTATTCCATCTCTAATTGGTAAGGAACACGAGCCTGAATACCACCAAGATCAAGAATTTCTTTTGATTTTTGATAGAAACGATAGCTTTGTCCCAACTCATTTTTAAGTAATTTCACTTTGGCTTCACCAGTTAGGTCCTTAATGAATGTTTCAAAAGGGTCTTTCTCTTTAGGAAAAGTAACAATACGATAATTGTTTAAACCAGCTTTCTCTTTTGCAATGTTTATGGCTGTTTCTATACCTCCTAAAACATCCACCAATCCGTGTTTTTTAGCGTCGGTAGCGACCCAAACTCTTCCTTGTGCTACTTTGTGAATTTCTTCTTTTGTTTTGTGGCGGCCCTCGGCAACTCTACTGATAAAGGTATCGTAGCCATCGTTGATAATATCTTGTAATATGGCTTTCTCACTTTTTGTAAATTTGCGTGAAGAAATAGGAGTAAATGGCAGAGGATAAGCACCTCCGAAAGCAGAATATTTATTGGTTCCAAAAGTATCCGAAGTAAATCCGATTTTGTTCTTAATTAAATCTTCACCCGAGAAAAATAGTCCGTAAATACCAATTGAACCAGTAATAGTTGTGGTGTCAGCAACAATGGTATCGGCAGCACAGGAGATGTAGTAGCCTCCGGATGCAGCAACATTTCCCATGGATGCTATTACGGGCTTAACCTTGGCAGCTAATGCCACTTCACGCCAGATAATATCAGAAACTAAAGCACTACCTCCTGGTGAGTTGACACGTAATACAATAGCCTTTATTGTAGAATCTTTTCGTGCTTTTTGGATACTTTCTGCCAATTCAGGACCAATAGACGTTGGGCTTTGCTTGCCACCAATAGCTCCGGCAGCGTAAACAACCGCAATTTTATTTTTTTTAATTTTGTGAGTACCCTTAGGGGCTTTAGAATAATCGCTGACACTGATTAATCGTAATTTTTTATCGGCTTTAATTCCTGATAACTTACGTAGTATATCGTCCATTTGGTCCTGATACAAAACATCGTCAATTAAATTGGCTTCTTTGGCATCTGTTGCCTTTCTTATGGCAAAAGTGTTTAATATTTTATTTAATTTTTCTACCGAGATATTCCTTGATTTTGAAATGGTAGTTAAAATTTTGTTCCAAATAGCACCAACATAAGCCATTGTTTGTTCACGGCTCTCTTCGCTCATATTATCTCTAAAAAACTGTTCGGTAGCCGATTTGTATTTACCAACACGAATAACCTGGGCTTCAACACCAATTTTCTTTAAAAAGTTTTTGTAGAAAATCATTTCGCCGCCCATACCAACAAACATAAAGCTGGCTCCGGGGTTAAGATAAACGCTGTCGGCAACACTATTCAAATAATATGCCTTCTGACTGTATCCGAAATTATTGTAGCTGACAATAAATTTACCGCTCTTTTTAAAATCGGCTAATTTATTGCGTATCTCTTCTACTGATGCGATACCTCCAAAATTCGATGTAATACCTCCAACATTCAGGTAGATACCTTTAATCTTATCATCGGTTTTTGCACGTTCGATACTCTCTAAAACATCATTTAATCCGATACTTCCTTTGGGACTGTAGCCCATAAAATCAAATTTTGAAAAAGGATGATTTTTAGAGGTTTTGTCCATTAAGGTTTTATCCAAACTAATTTTGAGGATACTTTTATTTTTAACTTTAACAACATCCGATGAACTGGAAGCAATTGCTCCAATTATTCCTATTCCGATAATCAGTAAAAGTACTCCACCGATAATAAAGCCTAATAATGAGGCAAGTGTAAATTTCAAAAAACTTTTCATATTTTATGTTTTGTGTTGTGCTCAAAAAGAGCTGTTTATTTTTATCTTTTTCAATTAGCTGTCAAATATATTAAGAATAGCTTGTTTTTAATTATCGCATAAATTAGCGACAAAGATATTTTAATTGCTTTAAATTACAGTAAAAATGTATTATTTTTCGATAAATACTTTCTTTATACAGATTTCTTTGCTTTTTTTGCAGACAAATTTTTTGAATATGGCAAAAGTTCTTTTTTTGATAGGAGGTAATTTAGGTAATCGCGAAGAGATATTACAAAATACAGTCGCAAGAATAGGAGATGAAGTGGGGAAAGTACTACAGCTATCATCTATCTATGAAACAGCACCGTGGGGTTTTTCGCATGAGCAGAATTTTCTAAACCAAGTAGTAGTGGTGGAGACCAATTTACCTCCAATGGCTGTACTCGATAGAATACAACATATTGAGTTAGAATTAGGTCGGAAGAGGAAAAAGAATCGTTATAGCGAACGTACTATTGATATTGATATTCTTTTTTACGATTTGGAGGTTATGACAACTGAACGCCTAGAAGTGCCACATCCGCGTATTGCAGAGCGAAAATTTGCATTAATTCCTTTAAACGAAATAGCCGGCAATTTAATACATCCAGTCTTTAATAAGAGGATTTCTGATTTGTTGCAGGTTTGCCCCGATGAATTAGAAGTTACAAGGTATTAATTTCTTTAATTATACCATAGATAAGATTTGTACTGTGTATTGATACCCTTTATTCTATTTTTGAAATACAGAAAAGGCCGTCTAATACGACAGCCTTTATCAATTTCTTTATCCCAATTTTGCACCAAATGCCAAATCTCCTGCATCTCCGCATCCGGGGATGATATAGGATTTGTCATTTAATCCTTCGTCTACTGCACCCAGCCATAAAGTAACATTTTCTGAGGGCAGATTATTTTTTACATACTCTACTCCTTCGGGACTGGCAATTATAGCAACCACATGAACATGTTTAGGGGTTCCTTTGGTTAAAAGCGCTTTGTAAGCTAACTCCATTGAAGAACCTGTGGCGAGCATAGGATCGGCAAGGATTACTACCTTATCATCTACCGAAGGTGATGATATGTATTCAACCGGCACGCAGAATGGAACTTACCACCACCTTTTTATCAGGTAAATTTACAGAACATTTTCCTAAAGGAGTTGTAATGGTTTTTTCTGAAAAATCTAGGGTTTTACTAATTTCGTAGGCAAATACTTCACCCATTCGTTCTAAATTTCTACGGAAACGAAGTGGATCGTTTTGAATATTTACATCTCTAATTTCTGCTATAAAGCGGTTAAACAGGGAGTTATTATCTCCAATAGTATGAGTCAGCATTGTTATAGTTATTTTATATTTAGCTGAGCACAAATATATATATTATTCGTTAATAAAACAGAGAGCTGGGAAAAGTTATTTTGCAGAAAAAAAAGAAAAGGCTGAAGGATTGACCTTTAGCCTCTTTTTGTGACTCCGGCGGGATTCAAACCCACGACCTTCAGAACCGGAATCTGACGTTCTATTCAGCTGAACTACGGAGCCGTTTGGACTGCAAAAGTAGAAAAATATTTTAGGTTATCGCTAAAAATAATAAAAAATAAAAGTATTGTGATTGTAAAAAGAAAAGAGAAAGTCAATAGACTTTCTCTTTTTTTTGTTTGCGGTTAACGTTTTTTAGAATTATTGTTCGGTTTTGTTCATAAAATAAACTTGCATAGCAACACGATCAACAATATTTTTAACAAAGTACATATCATACATCGAATCGAATAGCTTGTTCATTTTCACTAAGGTTTCTTTACCTACCAACTCTGATAATATAATTACGTCACCATTAGCAAATGTAATTTTAAGGTCAAAGTTCGATGCGAAAAACATTGCAACTCCCATAAGTCTTCTGGAAACTTTAGTTTTTCCATTATCAGGTGCAACCACTTCTATCTTAACATCTTTTTCCTCTTTGTCATCACGTAAAATTATATACTTACCATTCTCTAATTTTATTTCGATGTTGCCAATATTTAGGCTGTAGGTGAAATTACTACTATCGGAATCAATGGTGCATTTTTCTTTGTATAAAGTTTTGTCACCATGCATAAGAAAATATTCATACGCTACATTATTTTCAGATAAATCTAAGTCTGCTCCAATTAAGAATTCTTCAGGAAACTTAAACTGAGCATCATAATTAATGTCCATTTCTCCTTTCATTGCCCAATTGATAGCTAAAGTACCCACGTCAATGCTATCCGATTTGATATCAGATTCTAAATTGTACATGAAGCTAGAAGGAGTGGTAACTCTTTCGTAGAGATATTTCTTAGTGGTAACCATAAAGTTATTCTTCATCTCTTCATCGCCTTCTGTCTTAGTACGTCTCACCTCCCATGGCTTGTGGATAATCTCCTTTGGCATCTTCATAATAAAGAGGGTGGTGTCTTTTACCTTTTTGAAGTCGCTAAAATGTCCGTTTCCTACACTTTTCGATTCTTTTTGGTAAACATATTCGCCTTTTACATCGTCTAAGGTGATTTTTATACCATTTTGATCTTCAGCTTCACCTTCCTTAGTTTTTCCTTTTAGAGTGATAATTTCAAACCCTTGCGAGTTAGAAATAGTTTCAACTGCTGTACTCAAAACTTCAGTTTTTGCCTTCAGTTCTTCTTGTTGTAGTTTGTTAATTGGATTGGTTTCTTCATTATCTGTACAGCTCGATACGGTAAATCCCAACATCAGCGTTAATCCAATTAGAATAGCATTTCTTTTCATAATGGTAAAATTTTAAAATATTAAAAATCAGTATGGTAATATACACATTTTTTTTAACACTGTCAAAAAAAATACCGATTATCTTCATATTTGTGAAAAATGTTATTGTTTTTTTTGTAATATGTTGATTTTTAAATAAATGTGTTTTTTGTTAATTATGGCGATTTATTTAGGCTAATTTTATGATATGTGGAAGGTGGGGAGCTTTTGAGGATGTTTTCTACAATAGAGAAAAAAAGATGTAAAATGTGTTTAAGTATAATTAATAGTTTTGTATTTTTGTAATTCTAAAACGATATCTAATGCCTTATCGACGATTACCAAATACCGATTTAGCACGTATGCGTGCATTAAAAGCAGCTTTGAGTATTAGTATGAGAAAGCCTAAACATGAATTGGCTTTTTCCTATCTTTTATTGCAGAAGATAGATATTTTTGTGCCAAACTACGAATTATCTATTCGTAATTACAGACAAGCATTAATCCAGCAATCGCAAAGCAGTAAAGATTATACGAAAAAATTACGTAAAGCAAAATTATACGTTTCGCATTTTATTCAGGTATTGAATTTTGCTATCATCAGAGAGGAATTAAAACCAGAGGTTCGTGAATTCTATGGTTTAAAAAAAACTTCTAAATCTACACCTTCGTTGACGCAAGATATTAAAGTTATTGAGTGGGGGGAAAAATTAATACGAGGCGAACAGGAACGAATAAGCAAAGGGGGAAATGCCATTTATAGTCCGTCTATCGCATTGGTTCGTGTGGCTTGTGAAAGCTTTAAACAGGCATTTAATTATCAAAAGATTTTACGGCAAAATACTCAGCGTTTGCTGGATAGGGTTGCTGAATATCGTAACGAGGCTGATACTCTTATATTAACATTATGGAATGAAGTCGAGAAAAATTTTGAGCATCTCAATGATGAAGAAAAACGTAATATTTGTGCAGAATATGGTGTTGTTTACGTATGGCGACGTGGAGAAAAAGAGCGGTTACAACGGCAAAAACAAGCAGCTCAAAACAGTTTAACTTTATCGTTTGCTGATACGCGCAAAAAGGAACAGTAACAGAGCTACCAATAAAACAGATATAATATTGACTGCTATATCTCCATTAGTACCGATATTTTCTACCTCTTTTGAAATATTGCCTTTGCTAATCATATAGGTTATAATTACAGCCATGCCATTATTGGTTAAATGGGCAATAATAGGAATCCATAAACTACCGGACCATACTAATAGATAGCCAAACAAAACGCCCATCAACATTCGTGGTAAAAAACCGAAAAATTGCAGGTGCAATGCCGAAAAAATAAAAGCAGAAATAAAAATAGCCCAATGCTTATTATTGGTCATACGAATAAAAATTTGCTGAATAACCCCTCTGAATAGTAGTTCCTCTCCCAAAGCGGGAATAACAGCTATTACGAATAAATTTATCCATAAATCTGAAACAGAGTGCATTTCTAAAAATTTCTCTGTTATTATTTTGGCTTGTTCTTCGCTCTGTTTCATCCAGGCTTCTAATCCCGATAAAAAATCAGGCAAATGTATTTGTGCGTTCCACTCTCCCAGCACACCTATAATTGGCAGAGCAAAAAATGTAATGCAAACAGCCAATATTACCAATATTGATTTAGGAATTTTATCTAAATAAAGATACGAAAAAATTTTTCCGTGTATGAAATAAGCTATTATGAAAGGGGGAAATATAAAAAGTCCCAAAGAATAGATAATTTGAAAAAATTTTAAAGCACTTATGTTAGCATTACTGCTTTTGGCATCTAATGCTGAAGCATCGGTCATTAAGTTGATGTCGAAACTTAGTGCGGTGAGAATGCTTCCTGCAAACATGCAAATTAAAAATGAGACAATTACAATAAGCAAACTTAGTAAAAGCTGTTTTGCCGGTGAATATTGTTGGGTGGATAGATTGTTCATATGCTCGTATAAAATTACAAAAATGCAAAGAAACAAAATTAGAAAATAAAAATAACTACTTTTGCATCCAATTATAAAAAATAGAGTAGTGAAGATAGGGAATTTAGATTTAGGAAACCAGCCGGTATTGTTAGCTCCAATGGAAGATGTAACCAATCCTCCATTTCGTATTTTGTGTAAAAAATATGGCGCTGATTTAATGTATACCGAATTTATATCTGCCGATGCATTAATTCGATCGGTAAATAAAACCGTAAAAAAGTTAACCATATTAAAAGAAGAGCGACCTGTTGCTATTCAGATATATGGTAAAGAGGTAGATGCCATGGTAGAGGCAGCCAAAATAGTAGAAGAAGCTCAGCCTGATTTTTTAGATTTGAATTTTGGTTGTCCGGTACGAAAAGTAGCGACCAAAGGTGCCGGTTCCGGTATGTTGCGAAATATTCCACAACTATTAAAGATTACTGAAGAGGTGGTTAAAGCGGTAAATATTCCGGTAACAGTAAAAACCCGATTGGGCTGGGACGATGAAAGCAAAATTATTGTTGAACTTGCAGAACAATTGCAAGATGTGGGAATAAAGGCGCTAACCATTCATGGCCGTACTCGTTGCCAAATGTATAAAGGTGATGCCGATTGGACTTTAATAGGAGCGGTAAAAAATAATCCGCGTATGCAGATTCCCATTATTGGAAACGGTGATATTACTACACCTGTGATTGCAAAACAAGCATTTGATAAATATGGAGTAGATGCCATTATGATTGGGCGTGCAGCTGTGGGTAAGCCCTGGATCTTCAGAGATGTAAAACACTATTTAAAGACAGGAGAACTACTTCCTCAAGCAACAGTGGCACAGCAGGTAGAGATGCTTAAAGAGCAAATTGATGCTGCCATAGATTGGATTGACGAGCGGCGAGGCATTCTGCATATGCGTCGTCATATGGCAGGAATGTTTAAAGGATTGCACAATTTTAAGCAAACAAGAATTGATATGTTGCGGGCTAATCACTACAACGATTTAATGCTGATATTAGATCATATTGCAGAAAACTGGGGCGAAGAGCAGATAGACGATTAATCAAACAAAATCCGTAGATCATTGATCTTAAAAATTAAACTTTTATTGCTATTGGATAATCAGATTTTTTCATTAATTTTGTTCTGTTATGTTAGAAATATCGAAATATATACAAGATCTATTATATCTTCACGATTGTGTGATAATACCTGGTTTTGGTGGGTTTGTGGCAAATTATAGAGCTGCAAAAATCGACCGGAATAGTAATACTATTTATCCTCCTTCGAAGGATATTGGATTCAATAGTAATCTGAACAGGAATGATGGTTTACTGATTAAGTATTTGGCTGATGTAGAAAATTTAGAATATGCTGAAGCTGAAAAATCGGTAGATTTTTTTGTGGAAGATATGTTTGTGCAATTGCAACGCGGCGAAACTGTAGTTTTAGAAAATATAGGTAGTTTTTATAACGATAGAAAGTTTAATTTACAGTTTACCCCTAATAATAGTGTTAATTATTTAATTGCCTCTTATGGTTTGGATAGTTTCGAGCTGACTTCAGTTAGCAACCCTTCGCAACAAACAATTACGGCACTGGCTGCTCAATCGAAACCTATTACAAGAACTATATCTGCTAAACGATGGGGGTATATATCAGCAGCTGCAGCTTGTCTGTTTGCGGTGGCATTGCTTCCTACAAGTTCTGAAAACGAGATGTCAATAAATGCTGCAGGTATAGGTATAGAAACCAGTTTTTCTCCGAAAGAAAAAACATCTAAAGTGTCTCCAAAAGAGGAATTGGTTATTTTTAAGCCTGAAATAAGTGCAAAAGTAAAAGCAACTATAGCAGCTCGACCAATGTACTATCTGGTTGCCGGATGTTTCTCATCGAAAAAGAATGCTGATCAGTTACAAGCAAAATTAGAAGATAAAGCTTATCCTGCAACGGTTTTTCCTTTTAAACATTTGCAAGCTGTAGCGGTAAATCAGTTTAAAACAAAAGAAGAGGCAATTGCTCTGAAACGGGATTTCCAAAAAGTTTATCCTGAAATATCGTGTTGGATATTGAAGAAATAATAATACTGATAAATCTGTCACCATTACCTAATGAATAAGTTTATATCAATAGAAAATGCCATTGCTAAAATTAAAGATGGAATGACTATAATGGTAGGTGGGTTTTTATCGGTTGGAGGAGCCAACAGTCTATTAGATTCCATTGCAGCAACAGAAATTAAAAACTTAACAATAATCTGTAACGATACCTCATTTGCCGATAAGGGACTGGGAAAACTTTTTGCCAGCGGTCAGGTAAGAAAGGTAATTACCTCTTATATTGGAGCTAATAAAGCTTGTATTGAACAGATGAATAGTGGCGATTTAGAAGTGGAATTTTGTCCTCAAGGTACGCTTGCCGAACGGGTTAGAGCGGGGGGAGCCGGATTGGGTGGTGTTTTAACACCTACGGGTGTGGGAACTTTGGTAGCCGAAGGGAAAGATGTTATTACCGTTGATGGCAGAGAGTTTTTATTGGAAAAGCCACTACGTGCTGATATTGCATTAATTGGTGCAAGTATTAGCGATAAGATGGGTAATTTAATTTATAAAGGAACTTCTCAAAATTTTAATCCGCTAATGGCAACAGCAGCCGATTTGGTAATAGCTGAACCGAGAGAATTGGTGGAAACCGGCTCTTTAAGTCCTGACTATATTAAAACTCCTGCAATATTTGTGGATTATATTATTGAGAAGAATCGATAGTTGATGATATTATAAAAAACACCTCTAAGAATTTTTATATCTTAAAGGTGTTTTTATGTTAATTTTGGATTGTATCCATTATTCTATTCTTCGGGGTTTTTTATCCGCATTTATTTTGGAGATGGGCAAAGGATTTTCGCTCAAAGTCTTATATTGAGTTCTTTTTTGATACACATCAATAGCTAAATACAAAGCCTCTCTGAACGATGCTTCTGAAGCTGTATTTTCACCGGCAATAGCATAAGCCGTTCCATGTGCCGGGGATGTTCTAATATGGGATAATCCGGCTGTAAAGTTTACGCCTGAATCGAAAGCTAAAGCCTTGAAAGGAGCTAATCCCTGATCGTGATACATTGCCAAAACAGCATCGAATTTGGTGTAATCATCAGAGCCAAAAAAACCGTCGGCAGGATAAGGTCCCAATGCCATAATACCTTTTTCGCGAACCTCGTTCAGCAAAGGTTTTATAATTTGCTCCTCTTCTTTTCCGATTAAACCGTTATCTCCGGCGTGTGGATTTAAACTTAACACTGCAATTTTAGGTTTTCCGATACCAAAATCTTGTTTTAAAGTTTCATTTAATATCTCCAGCTTTTCAGCTATTGCCTCTTTGGTAATTTTGTTTGGTACTTCAGATATGGGAATATGTCCTGTTACGATACCTACTTTCAAATTACCGCTCATTAATAGCATCAATGATTTTCCGCCATCTAATTTAGATTCTAAATATTCGGTATGTCCCGGAAAATCGAAAGATTTTGATTGAATGTTTTTCTTGTTGATAGGAGCGGTAACTAGTACATCAATCAATCCATTTTTTAAATCCTCCACAGCCGTTTCCAAAGATTTAAAGGCTGCTGTTCCTGCTACTTCGGTAGATTTTCCTAATTCTACCTTAATAGCATCGTCGCAGCAATTAATAATGTTGGCACGTTTAGGATGTGCATGTTCGGCACTTTTTATATTATTTAAGCTAAAATGCTCAATATTCAGAGCCTTGCGATGATATGCTGCAACTTTGGGCGAACCATAAATAATAGGGGTACATAAATCGTATATTCTGTTGTCTAATAGCGATTTTATAATTACTTCATATCCTATTCCGTTGATATCTCCGTGAGTTATTCCTACTTTTATTGTCATCGATTTTTTATTTTATAGATAAGTACAATATCCTATCTTCTTTCTTAGATAGTAACAAATAGGTAAATCAAATGTATTTTTGATATAAAAAAATGATTTCCCAATTGCACAAATATACAAAATAGCAATATTATCTTTATTGTTATTTGTAATTTTTTACAAAATCGAATAATAAACGAACGCCTACTCCGGTTCCGCCTTTGCCTCTATAATTATCTAAGGTGGTAACAAAAGCAGGTCCTGCAATGTCGATATGTATCCATGGATAATTGGTGAAATTCTCTAAGAATTTTCCGGCAGTAATAGCTCCGCCGTCACGTCCGCCCAAATTTTTCAAATCTGCAATATCTGATTTTATCAACTCGCCATACTCTTCCCAAAATGGGAATTCTACCACTCTTTCGTAAACATTATTTCCTGAATTTTGCAGTTGTTGCATTTGGTTCTTACTCTTTTCGTTTCCCATGGCAACCACTCCGTATTTTCCGATAGCGACTGCGGCTGCACCTGTTAAAGTCGCCAAATCAACCACAAATTCAGGTTTGTACTTATCGGCATAACTCAATGCATCGGCAAGAATTAAGCGTCCTTCGGCATCGGTATTCAACACCTCTACGGTTAACCCGTTATACATGGTAATTATATCGCCGGGAGCATAGGCATTTCCGCTCGGACGATTATCGGTGGCGGGTACTAAACCAATAATATGTACCGGTAGTTTTGCTTTAGCAATGGCATAAACAGCACCAATAACTGCTGCCGCTCCTCCCATATCCGATTTCATTAAGTCCATACTGTCTGGAGTAGGTTTTAAACTTAAGCCTCCCGTGTCATAAACAATTCCTTTGCCCACAAATACAATTGGAGCAGTATTTTTAGCATTATTGGGTTTCCATTCCAATATAGAAAATTGCGGGTCGTCGATACTGCCCTGATTCACTGCCAATAGTCCGCCCATTTTCAGACTTTCTATTTTCGATTTACCGAATATTTCTACCGAAAAACCGGCATCTTTAGCTAATCGTTTTATCTCTTCGCTTAACTTTTGAGCATTTAAATAACTCAAAGGCTCATTTACCAAATCACGGGCTTCTTTTACGCCACTGCAAACCACTCTTAATTCTTCTAAATCGGAAGCCTGTATCTCTTTGCTTACCACCTCTATACTTGTTAGCGTATGTTTTATTTTTTTTGTGTCTTTCAGATATTTTATAAACTGATAGTTCGATAAAACAACACCTTCAATCAATGCTAAAACAGATGTTTTATCAACTAACTGATCCACAATGGTAAGAGTTTTTATTTTGGCCGCTTGTACCTTGCAGTGCAGTTGGTTTCCCAATTTACGCATTTTTTCTAAGGCAGCAGCAGAGCCTGTTTCTTTTGTAACACCAACAAATATTTTGTGGGTATATCTATTTATTTCAACGAGTAAGTTTTCAGCTTTTATTTCTTGTTCCACATACTCTAATTCTTGTGGAGACAGCGGTAAATTTTTAGCATCTTTATCGTTTGTACAATAAATAATATTCTCTTTATCGGTTATATTGTCTGTTTTTATTTTTAAATTCATCTGTTTTTATTTTAGGAAAATTAGGTTTATCCATTCGGATTTTCTTTGAAATAATTGCGTATTAATACCTTTTTGAGTTCCCGTTCTATAATTAATTCCGTTAGCACCTGCGATTTTGGTATATCGGGATAACGGTATTCGGTTTGAGCTATTTTTTTTTCACTCAAATCAATCTGATACAATAAAATCTGTAATCGATGATAATCATTCACCAATAAATCAGAAATGTGTTCGTCTACCTGATTAAACAATTCGGTATATGCCATTTCTATTTTACCCGAAAAGTGGACTTCCATTCCAAATTGAGCAAAATCTTTTTCAATTTGAGCTGCAACCTGCTGAATTATCTCGTTTTGATTGCGATAGCTGCTTATATTGATATTCTTTAAATCGGGAAGTGTCATATTCTTATTTTAATCGTACCAAACTATTGGTTTTGTGCAGGTGCTTTTTGATAAGAATACATAATGGCTTCCAGTTCACGTAACATTTCACGTTTGTCATTATTAGGATAGTAAACATAAGAATCCATGCAAATTACTTTATTGTTCTCTTTATCCAACAGTGTGATGCTTAAAAAAGGACCTCCCATAAAATCGTTTTCAACTTTCCATAAGCCTCTTGTTTCCATGGCATAATTATCTTTAAAGGTAAGATGATTACAGCTGATAGGATAGTTCATCTCCGTGGTCATATAACTACCGGTAGTTGGACCCGGAACATATCGGCGTAATAAATTGTTGCGTTTTTTTAGTATGGCTGCTTTTCCAAATTCTTTTTCTGAAGTATATTCGTAGCTGTAAATAAACATACCTTGACTATAGGTTGGTGTTTCATTACTTACCCACATAAAGTTTAAAGTATCTTTGTTAATTTTATATCCGGCAGGAAAAGTAAGCGTAAAGTTGTATTTCTTTTTTAGTTTATCGAAAATACCTTGTACTACATTTTTCTTAAAAGTTGCCTTTTTTCTGTTTATCTCACCTTTATAGAAATACGAAACAATTTTGGCTCTGTTTTTATTCAACAGCTCTATCATTGTTTTATTATCGGGAGCTTCGATACGCATATAAGATTGGGTTCTTGCCAAATAATCGTTTTTAATAAACAATTTTGATTCTTTTATTTTTGCACTAATTTGAATATCTAAAATGCTGCGATGAGTTTTAAACATTCTACCCCAATTATCATGTTCTACGTGTAACAGCGTAAACAATGGCTCGGTTTGAGGCAGTCCCATTTGTGGTTCTTCCATAATAGCACGCAGGGTATCGCCTACAGCTTCTTTCCAAAGGCTTTTATTAATCACTACTAAAAGCTCTCCTGATGCTCCGGTTACTATGGGTCTTAAATTTTTTGTTGTTTGTTTACACGAAAAAGTTATTGTCATAATTAATATGCCCGATAACAATACTTTTATAATTCTTCTCATAATGATATTATTTATAAATGTTTATGTGTTGAATGTTAATTCCCAAAAGATGTTTTAGAACCCTTTTGGGTATGCTTTTTTAAAAAAAAGACTGAAACAAAGATATAAATTTTAAACGAAAATATTAGTTGAAAGTAAAATAAATTTGTTTTTTATTCATTAAAAAGATAAAAATAAAAAAATCTGTTCTGATATTGAAAAAAAAATGTACTTTTGAAGCGATATATTATTCAAGAATAATTTAAACAACATAATCATCATGAATGTACCAAATGAATTAAAGTACACTAAAGATCACGAGTGGATTCGTGTAGAAGGTGACACCGCTTTTATTGGAATTACCGACTTTGCTCAAGGTGAGTTGGGCGATATTGTTTTTGTTGAAGTAGAAACTGAAGGCGAAAATTTAGACAAAGAAGAGGTTTTTGGAACTATTGAGGCTGTAAAAACAGTATCTGATTTATTTATGCCGGTAGCCGGCGAGGTATTGGAGTTTAATGAACAGTTAGAAGATGCTCCTGAGTTGATTAACAGCGATCCTTACGGCGAAGGTTGGATTATAAAAGTAAAATGCGAAGACACTACTCAGTTAGAAGATTTGCTTACTGCTGAAAAATATCAAGAGTTACTATAGATGGGGAAATAGTAAAATCCAAAATGTAAGAAAATAGAATGCCAGAGCTTGTTGTAGCTGGGGTATTTTATGTTTTTGAAATAATAAAGGAGTTTACTTTTAGAAGTACCCTATAATTAGGAAATTAAATAAAAAACAGAAGTCTTTTGCGATTACCGCAAAGGGCTTCTGTTTTTTTATACGCTTTTCCCTACAAAAACAAAACAGTATTATTGAACATAGAGTTAAATATAGTTTCTGTATTATTTTACATTAATTAAACTATGACATGTTTTTTCTGCTATAGATCTACTATTAATGAGTTGTTGAACCCTTCTTTTGAGTGTTAAATATTATGAAACTCTGTTTAAGTAAACATAAAAAAAGATGTGTGTTTTTTTTATAGGTCAATGAAAAATATCTGTTTGTCTATAAAAATAAGATGCTTGTGTAAAACGGTAAGTGTTAAAAAATCATTAAGTCTAACTTTATATTCACGATTAGAAAAACGAATAGAGAGATATTTATCTGTCTTCTTAAACTTAACAATTTTTTTATTTTTTAATTATTTTATTTTAAACGTTAAAATTTTAACTAT
>PDWI01005338.1_pt1 | contig 16654 bp, 17 predicted proteins | sample 1430891 | NCBI WGS metagenome assembly PDWI01 (sample SAMN01162508, study PRJNA174530) | Oral metagenome, whole genome shotgun sequencing project. | biome: Marine environment; feature: Marine mammal; material: Swab sample of the gingival sulcus; isolation source: swab sample of gingival sulcus...
GTGATTAATGCTCTATGGAACCAATAATATTGCTGACCATGGTATTATAATCAAATTCAGTGGTCTCATTGAGACCCATCCTGACAATAACCATGTCCTGCGAAGGTAAAACATATACCCGTTGCCCTTGATGGCCTACCATCATATACATATCACGTGGACAATCGGGGTATTTACCGCCGGCATTGAGCCATAGGTGAGCACCGTATTCCCCATTGGAATGTTCGCAAGGGGTGGTAACATAATCCACCCAGTGTTTATTGATGATTTGTTCGCCGTTCCATTCCCCATTATGTAAATAGAGTAAGCCTAATTTCCCCCAATCACGAGGTGTTGCCCAGCCATATGATGAAAACACATAGGTTCCGGACGGGTCAGTTTCCATAAGAGCACTCTTCATCCCGAGCTTGTCATACAGTTGTTTAACCGGGAAATCTAAATAATCCTGATGAGTTAGAAACTTATTGCGCAGTAATAATGATAACAGGTTTGTAGTACCTGATGAATAGTTCCAATGGCTTCCAACAGGGTAAGCCAACGGCTTTTCCAGTTGCACCCTACCCATATCATTTTCAAGAAAAAGCATTGTGGTAACATCAGAAATATGTTTGTAATCTTCGTTCCATTCCAGACCACTACTCATTTGCATCAGGTTTTTGATGGAAATGTTTTTTCGTTCATCATTGGCCCATTCGGGGAAAAGGTCGGTATCATCTTCATTGAGTCTGCCTTGTTTTTCTAAAATACCGAATAGGGTAATCAAAATACTCTTACTCATAGACCAACCGAGTATTTTGGTGTTTTTATCAAAACCTTCGTCGTATTTTTCAGCTATAATATGGTCTTTATAAAGGACTATCAGCGCTCTTGTCATAAGACTGTCCCGATCCGGTTTATCAAAAGCAAGTCGCACCGCTTTATCCAATTTGTTATAATTAATATTTGAAAATAGCGTGTCTTTATGATCTTCAAGCCCATAAGGGTAATAGGTTGCCAAGGGACAATTGTTGGATACGGGGTGGTCAACGATGATTTTGGGTGTTTCTCCTTTTTGAACCAATTGACACCCGACATTGTCATAAAAAACTGCCTTACGTTTCATCAATCCAAACACAGATGCTTCAACAATGCGTCTGGTAGTGTCAATATTATACTTAACCTTATTGATGGGTGAAAAATTATTATCTTCATCTATGACGGATTGTTCAGTTCTACCGGCTTCAAACATACAAGAGCACATATTTTTTGCCGCATAACCCGAGACTATATTAAGGCGAGGGTATTGTTTGACAATTACGAATCCGAGAATTAAAACTAAAACCGGAAGAAACCAAAGAGTTTTTTTCATAATATATTATAGTTTGTGTGGCTTACAGATCATTCAGTATTGCACTGTATTATTGAGATAATCTTGTCAGTACAAGGCTGTCTGTAGAACGTTTTAAGCACTAAAAGTAAATAAATTTTATCAATCTGCGATTTTGTCCTGGCAGCGCAGTATACTTTTAATGAATTCCCGGTTAAACGATGGCGTGAAAAATCATGTTGAAAGTTCAGATGAGTTCTTGTGATTTCAGTTGATTGAGCAATAAGATGGGTAGTAATAGCATTAGTGGAAAACCATTTGTTTTTATGGTGTTATTGCAGTTTTACTTTGACATTTCAAGAGGAATTTTCAATGACTAAAATTCAATAAATAAACGGTTTATGATGACAATTAATACTTTAACAATGTTTTTTTAGATTAATTACAATTAATTTCTATATTTGTGCGAACAAATTTTAAATATATTATGTACAAAAAGATTACTTTCTTATTAGTTCTTAGCTTATTGTTCTTTAGTGTAAGAGCACAGGACGCTAAAAAGCCAACTTACGTTGGTAAAGTTGATGGAATGGTTCACGTATCATCCATTGCTTCCAAATCAAACTTATTGCCTGCGATCACTAAAAAACAAGAAATGCAAGACGGTAGAGCTTCAAGAAACATTGTAGTTCCCGGAAAAGATCCTCAAACAAAAGATGACTATTTTGTAAGAAATAGACATGAAATGTTTCAGAAATTAGCTTCAAAAACGCCATCTTTGGTTTTTGATGCGTACACTTCTTCATCTCAACCAACAGACCCATCTTTGGCTGTAGGTCCTAATCACGTGTTTGTTGTTTTCAACACCGGTTTTATTATTTATGATAAAAACGGTAACGCCTTAACTGAACAAACAGCACCCAACCCTGCTATTTTCCCAAGTAGCGGTTGTTGTGATTTGACTGCTTCTTATGATAATGCAGCTGATCGTTGGGTTGTATCATTTTTAAATGGTGGTGGTGCCGGAGCACAGGTAGCTGTATCTGATGGTCCCGACCCTGTTAATGATGGTTGGTATGTGTACAATGTGACAGCTATTAATGACTATCAAAAACTATCTGTATGGAGTGATGGTTATTATATGACAGACAACACTAATGCAACTAACAAAGTTTGGGCATTAGAAAGAGAGAAAATGTTAGCCGGAGATTCCAATGCTCAAATCTTAGGATTTGATCTTCCTGGAATAGTTAGAAACGGTTTCTATAGCCCTCAGGCTTTCAATGTAACTAATGATAATTTACCTGCTCCAGGTAATGCACCTATCGTTTACATGCAAGATGACGCATGGAGTGGTGTAAGTACTGACCATATCAAACTATGGTTATGTAATGTAGATTGGGCAACGCCAGGTAATTCAACAATGTCTGATCCTATGGAAATAGAATTGACCCCGTTTATCAGTGTATTTGACGATGCAAGTTTTGTAAACCTAACTCAGCCTAATGGCGGTTCAGATATTGATGCACTACAAGCAACTATCATGAATCAGGCTCAGTTCAGAAAATTTGGTTCTCATAACTCTGCCGTATTCAACTTTGTTGTAGATACTGATGCATCAGCAGGTGAATTAGCCGGTGTACGTTGGATGGAATTACGTCAAAACGGTGATGGTCAACCCTGGAGTTTATACCAGGAAGGAACTTATACAGCACCTGATAACCGCCACGCATGGCATGCCAGTCTAGCGATGGACGCTTCAGGAAATATAGGTATGGGTTATACATCTATGTCAGGACCTGAGACAGAAGAGACAGTTATGGTTAGCTCTTACTACACTGGTAGATATGCCGCTGACCCGCTGGGTACTATGACTATCGAAGAACAAGTGATTGCTAATGGTACCGGAAATATACCAGGAACCCGTTATGGCGATTACAGTAAAATAGACGTTGACCCTAGTGATGATAAGACTTTCTTCTTTATCAACGAATATTTCAACTCTCAAAGAAAAGGTGTTGTAGGTGTCTTTAAAATCGCGCCTAATTTCAACAAAGATGTCGGTGTATCCAACATTTCCGCACCACAGAATGGTGCTTTAACCAATGCTGAAAATGTTACCGTTACAATATTTAACTACGGACTTGATGCAGCATCTAATTTTAACGTATCTTATCAGGTAGATGGTGGAACAACTGTTACAGAAGCATTTACAGGTACTATCGCTTCTTCAGAATCTGCTGAATTTACATTCTCTACTACTGCAGATTTAGGTGTAGAAGGTCAAACTTATGAGATTACAGCTACGACCTCTATGAGCGGTGATGAAGATACTAATAATGACAGCTTTACTAAACAAGTGACACACCTTAATGCAAATGATATAGGTGCTGTAAGTGTTATTGCTCCTGTTTCAGGAACAGCTTTAGGTGCCGGTGAAAGTATTGTTGTTCAACTCCAAAACTTTGGTTCTCAAGATCAAACAGGATTTGATGTAAAATACAACTTTAACGGTACAGAAGTTACAGAGACTGTTTCTGCTGTCTTGGCTGCACAATCCACTATGGAATATACATTTAATCAAACGGTTGATATTATTGACCTGGGAGATTATGACTTGACTGTATCAACTATGTTAAACGATGATGCTGACTCTTCTAATGATAGTGTATCAGTAGTCGTTACCAAGGTAAACTGTCAACCTATATCTAGTTGTACTTGGGGTGATGGATTTAGATTGTTTGAACTGGCAGACCTCAGTAACTCTTCAGAGTGTAGTGAAAATGGTTATAATGACTTCACCGATATGGTTGCACACGTTGCTGAAGGGACAACTTATGACTTGACTATAACAACAGGCTATGGTGATCAGTTTGTCAGAGTTTGGGTAGATTTCAATGACGACTTCCTATTCTCAGCTGATGAATTGATCATAGACAACATTGAAATAGCTGATGGCCAAACTAGTGGAACTCATACAGAAACAGTAGATTTTGTAGTTCCTGCAAATGCTAATCAGGGAGAACACCTTATGAGAGCTAAATCTGCATGGAATGATCCTGTTCCTGATGATGCTTGTGAAGAAAGTAATTATGGAGAAACAGAAGATTATAAACTAGCTGTTTCTACATCATCTGTAGAAGATGTCATCTATCAAGGTGCAGTGATGCTTGTTAAAGATTTTGATAACAATCAGTTTGAACTAGAGTTATCTAACCTTGATTACAATGGATTAGTTACCGTAACAGTTCATGATATGATGGGTAGAAGAATTGTTTATTATAACTTGAACAAAAAAGATAATAAATATACTTATCCATTAGATATGAGCTATATGTCACCGGGTGTTTACTTGGTAAGAATGGGTAACAAAGACTTTGGTAAAGTTCAAAAAATCATCGTTAAATAAATTATTTACGACCAAAATCTGCGGGAATTTCTCCCCAGATTTTGGTTTCCCATTTAAGAATTTTATTAGGGTAGCTATTGGTTTTCAACCATTGTTCTGCTCTAACGATCAAATCAAAAGAACCGGCATTTATGCCGGTTTTTTTTAGGGATGTTTTGACCTTTTTTTGGCGTACCCAGCTCATAGCCGTCCGGCTGTCAGAGTAAATAGGACGCGAATCTCCCGTTTGTTTCATCAATGCCAGAGCATGAACCAAGGCCAGAAACTCACCTATATTATTAGTGCTTTGGGGAAATGGTCCTTGTCTGAATAGTTCCTTCGCAGTTCCAGTATTAACCCCTCGGTATTCCATAGTACCCGGATTACCGGAACAAGCTGCATCTACAGCAATACTATCCATAACAGGTTGTGATGATAGCTGAGACCAGTCTATACTAACTTCATCCTTCAAATCACTTGCTTTAAAAGCTGCATAGCCCATGGCAAAAGCTTTTTCGGCTACAGACCTGTTTTTGAAGGCTTTAAATTTTGCACCTACAAAGCCCTTAATGTGTTTTTGACAGTCTGTCCAAGAGGTATAAATACCGGGTTTATGTCCTTGCCAGACGACGTAGTATTTTGATTGTTTTGCCATGACTGATAAATTCTTGCGTTAGTTAATGGGTTGCTATGAAATAAAAAACAGGACATATGCACCTAAAACAAATTATTGCATCAGACAGAAAGCTCAAATTGTTTGCCGGGTAAGGGTTTGACAATCCCTTTTAGTTCCAATTCCAATAAAATCCCGGAGATTTTATAAACAGGTATTTTAACAGCAAGCGCCAATTCATCTGAGCTCATTTTTCCATTGGTTTTCAAGTGGTCATAAATCATTTGTTCTTCGCCATTCAAATCTAAGAATAACTGGGGTTGTATTGTTTTTTGGGTGGTATTTTGTTGGTCCAGATTAAGAAAGTAAACTAAATCTTGTGCTGAGTTGAGTAGCTGAGCTTTGTTGGTTCTGATTAAGTTATTACAACCTGCACTATAGGTGTCACTCACGCGACCCGGTAATGCAAACACATCCCGGTTATAAGAATTGGCAATATTTGCCGTAACCAATGAACCGCCTTTTGAAGCAGACTCAATGATAACGGTAGCATCAGCCAATCCCGCGATAATCCGGTTACGTTGTAAAAAATGTTCCCGAAGAGGGGCTTCACCATACCAATGTTCTGTAAAAAAACCACCATTTTCCAAGACATTTTGCATGTATTTTTTATGAGCTTTAGGATATATTTGTCCTAAGCCGTGTCCCAAAACGGCAATAGTTTGTAAATTGTTTTTGATTGCGGCTTTATGTGCTGTAATATCAACACCATAGGCAAAACCACTGACAATGATGGGATTGTATGGTGCCAAATCGGCTACAAAATTGTCCAAAAAATGCCTACCGTAAGAGGTCATACTTCTGGTGCCCACAATACTGATGACAGGTTGAGTATCTATGGCAATATTACCCATAGAAAACAACACTAACGGACTATCGATACAATGGTTGAGTAGCTTAGGATATGATTTGTCTGTAAATAACGTAAAATCAATTTGTTCTTGTTCTAACCGTCTCACTTCTTCGGCTGCTTCTTTCAGAATATCTTTATGCTGTAACTGCTGAATCAGATGTGCACCAATGCCATTGATACCGGATAATTCAGCTGTCTTGGCTTTAAAAACCGCCTCTGCGCTTCCCAGATGACTTATTAGTTTTTTAGCATTAACTGTGCCTATGCCCTTTATTTTTTGTAAAGCGAGGTAATATTGTAAGTCTTTGTAGCTCAAAACAACTTTAAAAATTAATATTACAAACCTACATATTTTTTCTAAAATTGTTGTTGATCATTTTGACAAACATATGCAACGACATCATCTGTAATACACCAATAGTAGCATGATTTTAAAAATAGTATCTTAGCCAAACTAAAACCTTATATTCCATAAAAAAATGAAACGTTTAGCAGTTATCTTTTTATTGATGAGTATAGTATCAGCCTGTCAACAAGCAACAAAATCCGTCAAAAACGATGATACAGTTGTGACTAATCTTCTAAATCAATGGCATCGTGATGTCGCTGAGTTTAATCATAATGCCTATTTCAATGCCATGGCAGATGACGCTGTCTTTATAGGCACCGATGCCTCTGAAGTATGGTCCAAACAGGAATTTATGACCTTTTGTCATCCTCTTTTTGAGCGCCAAAAAACCTGGAATTTCAAACCGATAGAACGTCATATTCACTTTGACGAGAATGGCTCACTGGCTTGGTTTGATGAAACCTTAGACACCTGGATGGGGATCTGCCGTGGTAGCGGTGTTGTAGTTAAAAAAGGTAACCGGTGGCTCATCAAACAATATGTCTTATCCATGACCATTCCTAACGATGTGTCAAATAAAGTGGTAAAGATCAAAAAAACACAAGACAGTATATTTGTATCAAGATTCAATTAGAGGTTTTTGACGCCCACTTATTTGCTCAATAGTTAAAGATTTGATTTTAAGCACAACTAAAAATAAAAAAGGATAGTAAAAACTACTACCCCTTTTTGTCAACTAACTAAATATTTTTATGATAAAAAAGCTACTCTAATACGGCTTGCCATGGTCCTGCATTAATAGCGTCTATGCCATGACGTCTGTAAAACGCTTCCACAGATGCGGCTCTGGATCCTGAACGACAAACCAAAATAACAGGTTTGTTCAAGGCTTTGACTTCCTCTACAGTTTCCATGACCTCATGCATAGGTATCAATTGGGAGTTTGGCGCATGTCCTTCTTCGTATTCCATTGGGGTTCTCACGTCTATTATCAGAGCACCCCGGGACTTATAGTCCTTTATTTTTTTAGCCATATCGGCATTACCGGAAAAACCAAAAAAATTCACAATACTTAGGTTTTAGATTGATTGCCTAAAAGAGCGTGCAAATAAAAATAAAATTCTTTGATCGTAATGTAATAAATGATACACAAACCCTCTTCTTTCATCAAAATTTGAAGCATCCCCTATTCCTCTTGAGCATTAACCCTAATTATCCACCAAAAATCTATTGCAAAGGCAAACCACCTGTTATCATTGACAATGCTCGAAAACTATTTATCTCAAAATCGAGCGACAATTCCTTCACTAAAAATTTTCTGCGCTTCCCAACTCTATGGGTATTGTCACTTTTCATAAGGAAATTCGAGAATAATTCGGGTTGAGTGTATTCAAAACATTTTTTTTAAATTTGTATTAAATATCAAAGACCATGAAAGATTATAAGACAAATTGGACTAAAGATGAATTCAAAGCCTATCTGTTAATCTATTGTGCTAATGCTGATTTTGACGAAAGTAAAGAGGAAAAAACGTTTATAAAATCACATACGACTATTGAAAACTTCGATGATATCCAACGTGAATTTGATGAAGACAGCGATTTTACCAGTATTCAAAAAATTCAATGGTCATTAAACAACCATGGTTATACAGAAAGCGAAACAGAGGTTTTGTTGCAAGACATCAAGGATCTTTTTGTAAGTGATCATCATTACACCCTGTTAGAGCGAAACATCTACACGGTGTTGAAACGCTTGTTTAAATCTTAAGTTTTGGCTTAAGTTATCATCAGATTACAACCTCTGATATCCGAAAAATCAAAACGCCCCAAAACCTCAAAACTATTATCGGGATGACATTTCCCTAAATCCTGAGTTTCGATAAACGGACAAGAATAGTAATTGGCCAAATCTATGATATTGATGCCTCCGCTTTTACCTGTGGGCAGATAGCAAAACGGATCTTCTACCTCCCGTATAAGCACTTTCATCCACGGCACTGTTTTGTAGCGTTCAGTTCCCTGCGAATAGGCCTGACTTAATAGTTCTGTCATACCGTATTCTGAGTATATCGTTGAGACCCCAAAACCTTCTTTTAACAGATTGTGAAGATCCTTTTTTATCAATTCGCGCCGCCGGCCTTTCATGCCTCCTGTTTCCATAACCAAAGTGTGGTTGAGCCGCATACGCTGATAATCTATTAAATCTAATAACGCATAGGACACTCCAAGTAATAATGATTTTTGACCTCTTCGCTCCAATGATGTCAGGGTTTCAACCAACGCTTGATAGTCGTCTAAATAAAAGCCGCTTTCAGGATGCTTTGATTGTTTAATCCAATGGTTGGCCATATAAACCAATGAGGACTGTCCCTGTCTGAGGTAAGATGGCAAAAGAGCTAAAATCACATAGTCTTCAATTGAACCAAAAAAATGATTAAACCCTCTCATAAAACTTTCAATGTATAAATCTTCAGACACCAGATGGTGGACACTACGTAACTGTAGAGTAGTTCCGCTACTTAAAAACTGACGTTTAGGCATATGCCCTTCAAGTAAAATCTTATGGGTTTTAAAAAAACTGATAGGTAAAAACGGAATATCTTTAAGCGATTGCACAGATACGTTGTGACGGTTCAGATGATAAAGGTAGCTTTTGTATACCGGGTTTTGGTCGGCGTGCAGCCGGTAGAGTTCAAGAGCTTTTTGCTCAAAGCTCGCAGAATTGGTTATGTCAAACACATCAAACATTCGTATCCTATAAGATTAAAATAATCGCTACAAAAATACCGAGATTAATCAAAATAAAACCAAAGAATCAAAAAAACGCTCAACTTACGCAACCACAATGCGCTTTTTCAATCTTACTTATGATCCTAAAAGTAGGGTTTGTGTAGTGTTTGATTAGTATAATTAAAAAATATGTAGCATCTTTACCAAACAATTTTTTTAATAACCAACTAAACCAGAAATGTCTATGAGTTTGGATAAACTCATAAAAAGATGTGCCAAACGTGATGTTTATGCACAGGAACAAATTTACCGGTTATATGCCGGTAAACTGTTTGGTTTATGCCTGAAGTATTCTAAAAATAAGGAAGAAGCTGAAGATAACTTACAAGATGCATTTATTACAATTTTTGACAAAATACATCAGTATAAGCACAAAGGTTCGTTTGAAGGTTGGATGAAACGCATCGTCATTAATACAGCCTTACAGACATACAGAGACAAGAAAATCCTACATATAGTACATGAACCGGTAGAAGATGAAATGGTAGGTGTTGATATAGATGAAAACAAAATCAGTTTAGATGATTTATTGAAACTGATACAGGAATTACCTAACCAATACAGGTTAGTATTTAACCTTTATGTTATGGATGGCTACTCACACAAAGAAATAGCAGAGGAGTTAAACATAAGTGAAGGTACATCAAAGTCAAATCTCAGCAGAGCGAGAGCAATATTGAGAGAAAAGTTGATGGCAAAAGCAAAAGAACATCGTTTTTTAGGAATTTTTAAATAATCGTGTGGGATAATCAATTACACCTGATATTTGGGAACTAATGAAAGAATATAAAACAATAGACCGTATTTTTCAAGAGCGCTTCAGAGACTATGAAGTCTTACCGTCTGAAAAAGTTTGGGATAACATTCAAGCCAAATTGAATGATAAACCTGTACGTAAAAGACGTTTTACTTGGCTATGGTTTGGTAGTATTGCAGCCGGATTGGCATTGCTGTTTGTGTTCAACAATCCTTTCCAGTCTCCGGGCAAGAACCAATCTATTGAAACCATGGAACTACCCATAGTCTTTGATTATGCCACAGAGAACACGACAACAGAGATTGCCGTTCAGGAAACCTCTAAGGAAACTACAATACCGGTCAATAAGCGTTCAGAAGTAGCTGAACAGTTTTCAAAACCCGTAAGAATCCCAATCACTCTCAGTAACAATAACTTCAACGATAAGATGTCGCTTTCATCATTGAATAATAATGATACAGCTCCTTCTTCAAACACAAATTCAAAATCAGAAGGCAAAGAAAATCTAACAGATTACGTTTCAGACAAACCAATGGATGTTTCCGAAAAACAAACGCATAAGAAGTGGACTGTTACGACACTTGCAGCTCCTGTGTTGCTCAGCTCTTTTAACAATCTCTCATCACTGGATCCGGCTATGGATGACCTTGCTAAACAATCCAAACTTTCTACTTCATATGGCGTTCAGGTCGCTTATAAATTCAATAAAAAATTTTCCATACAATCCGGTATTCATATGGTTGATTTTGCATACATCACCAATGATATTCCACTTTATCAGAACGGTTTGATGGCCGCTATTGCCAATGTGAACTATGTAAATAAACCGATAGGAGAAGCAGTAGCGGGACAAACCACACAGCCTCAGACAATTTACAGCACACCTTCTGAAAAAGATCTTAATACCGGTAGTTTAACACAGGTTTTCGGGTATGTTGAAATCCCAATAGAAGCTAAATATCAATTGACTGGAGAACAACATAGCTTTGGTTTAAATCTGATAGGGGGATTTAGCACCTTATTGTTGAATAAAAATGAACTATTGGTAGAAACAAGTAATTTTACTGAGAAACTGGGTGAAGCAAGCAACCTTAATCCTGTCAATTTCTCTGGGAATCTCGGTTTGGAGTTTGAATATAAAGTTTATAAAAATGTAAACTTTAATATGGTACCCATGTTTAAAGTTCAAACCCATACCCTTCAAAATAAAAACACTTTCAAGCCTTATTCTGTAGGAATTTACAGTGGGCTAAATCTTAGGTTTTAGTTGGTTAATTTGTTTGGTTGGTTACCAAACGTTGTAAAAACCGTTTCGTAGATACGAAGCGGTTTTTTCTTTGGTCAATTATAAATACACGCTAGACTAAAGTCAATGGAAACATCCGGTTTTTCTATAGCTCATGCAAAGGTTGTTGTAAAAAAGCCTTGTACGTTTAATCTTAAAAATTGAAACGGAAAAGACTCATAATAAAAGGGGTTAAAAGTTGCCGAAGCAACAATATAACCCCTATTCCCCCCAAAATAATTTTTTAATCTTTTAAAAAGCTTAATCCTAAAAGTATAAGCTTTCCAACATTCTTTCTCAATTGATATACTTTTTAATTTTCACTTTTCACTTTTTCTCATATTCAATTTCTCCCTTAACATTTATGGTACAAAGGTAGGGAGACCACGACAACGTTTTCGTAGGAAAACTGTGGAATTATACACAGGGTTTTTCCTGTTTTTTATACCAGCTTATTCCTGAAGACAAACTCTATATAAAAAAAACATTTCACGTATATCACACGATAACAATGCGTTACAACTTGAAATATTGAGATATTATAGAGAGGGCAATTAAAAAACATAATAAGGCTTATCTTTGATAAGTAATTCAGATCAATCAATAAAAACTTATCACAGATAAGTGTTGGTATTTTCTAATCATTAACAATAAAAATCATGACAACTAAACCAAAAGATCTCATAAGCATCAAAACTTTTAATGAAGGGGTAAAACGGTATGAAACACATGTTCTATCCAGATTACGCGATAATCAAACCAAATCCGTATGGTTTGATTTAGAAACTGTCAAGTCGTATATTGCTTTTATAGAGCAAGAAGCGGCTGCCAAAAAACTTGAAATATCCGGCCTCAGACTTCACATGATGGCAAAAGACACACAAGAACATGCTGTAACATTAGCTTTTGCTCCAACGGTTAAAAAAACTAATGAGAGAGGAGAGGTTGTTCATCACAGCTTTGATGTTATCAGTTCAGAAGAAAATCATCCGGTAGAATTATCAACACCCCAAGTACGGAATGACTTTACAGATGCAGGTATTTTAAATAACGGAATTGCCTGTCCCCCAAAATGTGGCTAACGTAATCAAAAAAGTAACGTGAGTTTTTCAGATATATACATATTGATATTATTAGTTACGGCAGTTATCGCTTTAACCCACAAGAAAAAGTTTGGACCGCCGCCATTAGGCTACTTTCCTTATTATTTACTGTTTCTGTTTTTTGAGGAAATGGTTGGGTTTATCATAATGAAAAGTCCGATTAAGTTCAATGTTTGGTGGTATAATATCATGTCGAATGGAGAGTTGTTTTTCTTGTTCTATCTGTATTACTCAATTATTAAAAGTCCTGTCATCAAACGCATCCTTTTAGTATTAGGAGGGATTTATGTGGTTTATTTTTTGATTAATTATTTGTTACTGACTGAAACATGGAATGATTTTCAATCTTTTCCTCTGGCTTTTGGCTATGCAGTAATTATTTTTGCGGTATTCTGGTATCTGATAGAATTTTTTAGATCTGACGAAGTCTTGAAGTTGTTTGATTATTTGATTATCTGGCTTAGTATAGGCTTATTAGTCTATATGATCGTATCAATGCCGGTATTGATGACAAGGCATTATCTTATAGCAGACTATAATGCTAATGACGAAGGATTGATGAATCTTATGGTAATCATTCAACACACGACTAATTATATTATGTATTCAATTTATGTTACAGGCATATTATGGACATCCAAAGCTTTAAAATAGTACTTTTAGTAACATCATGTATGTTATTATTGAGCATGGGTTTTCTTGTGGCTATTTACACACTATATTTTAACAAAAAGAAATCTCTGGAACTCAAATATGATGTGATGAACGACACTTATCAATCTGATTTACAGAATGAAGACACTGTAGTTGATTCAGAAGGTGTATATGAACATCAAAATCATTTGATACAACGTGTCAAAAAAAATCTGGCGTATGTTAAAGTCAAAAATGATAGAGAACGACATGTCTTAAACGATATACAGAAAATGTTATCATCCATATTAGACAAACTCAATTCAATAAAGTAGTAGATTTACCGTTTTAATCATTAGTAAAAGTGATTATATTCTTGTCTGACTACACAGATTAAGTTGTGACAGTTGACAATGTAAGGGTTTTACCCTATTTTTATCAAGAATCTTATAGCTTGTTCAGATAAAACCTAAATCACTTATGATGAAGTGTTTTCAGTGTACAATGAACAAACCACTAAGTTATCTTATATTCAAGGATTAAGAAGTATAAGTCTATGATTTAAAGGTAATGAATTTACTTTATGATTTTTTTGATTAGTAAATATGGATATTGAAGCTTTTAAAATAGTTGTCTTTCTCAGTTCTATCACCCTGTTGTTAATATTGGGGATATTTATCACGTTGTTTATCCTTTTTCAGAGGAAAAAAACGGCCATGACATTAGAACAACGTGAAAAAGAACGCATGTATGAAGAAACTATCAGTAAGTCTTCCATAGAAATAAGAGAACACACCCTCAAAGGCATAGCCTGGGAGCTGCATGACAATGTGGGACAGTTGTTGTCATTGGCACAACTGGAACTCAATATTTTAAAAAGTAAACCGGGAAACTATCAGGACAAAATAAGTGAAATTGCCAATATTGTAGGAACTTCTTTAAGTGAAATACGTCTATTGTCTAAAACTTTGAATCCTGAGTTTATTTCAAATGTGGGATTAATCGATTCAATTCAGTTGGAAATTGATCGATTCAACCGGTTAAACTATATTGATGCTCAGATGAGCATTGAGGGAGAGCCTTATCAGGTTTCAAACAAAGATCAGGTGATTCTATTCAGGATTATTCAGGAATTTTTTTCCAACACCATAAAGCATGCACAGGCAAGCGAGCTTCGGGTTACGTTAATCTATCAACCGGACAATCTTGAAATCACAGTAGCTGATAATGGTATCGGTTTTGATATAAGCCGAGTCGAACAAGGTTCCGGTTTGATGAATATGAAAAGTAGAATACAGATGATCAATGCAAAACTTGAGATTATATCCGGAGAAAAAGGCACGAAAATAGTTATGAAATATCCCAATAATCTAAATCAATAATACCATGGCACAATACAACGTCGTACTCGTAGATGATCATTTATTATTTGCTCAATCTTTAGCAAGACTGATTGACACTTTCGAAAATTTCAAGATTATTGACGTCTTTCGTAATGGAGCAGAACTGGTGGACAGGTTGTCATCAGGCATGCCTGATCCGGATGTTTTGTTATTAGACATCAATATGCCGGTTATGGGTGGGCTGCAAACCATGAAATGGATCAAAAAATACAGACCTTCACTCAAAGTTTTGGCTCTATCCATGGAAGATGACGAACGCATCATCATCAACATGCTGCGTCAGGGTGCTAAGGGTTATTTACTGAAAGATATTCAACCGGATCTTTTGGAAAAGGCACTGAACGCAGTCGTAGAACATGGATATTATCACACAGAATTGGTCACAAATACGCTAATGCATGCTTTGAGTGGCGAGGTGGATGTGGCCAAAAAATACAATTTAAAAGAGAATGATATCAGGTTCATTGAATTAGCCAGTCAGGAAAAAACATACAAAGAAATTGCAGAGATTATGAATCTAAGTCCTAAAACCATAGATGGTTACAGACAGAATTTATTTGACAAATTTGAGGTAAAAAACAGGATTGGTCTGGTGATGTTTGCCCTTAAAAACAAAATCATCACTCTGGATGATTAATGACTTTTCTGAAGTTGTTATGCTAAGAACGTTTAGAAATCTGAAAGCTTAAGAATAAACCATAACTACATCAATTTTTCTATGTCTCTACCAGCCAATACCGAACGCTTTATAAGTGAGTTGAACCAACATGATCTTTATCCGCAGCTGATCCGTCAGATCAATAAAGATTTCAGTCTGACAGGAGTATCTATGGATCTCAAGGAAGATTGTTTACCACACGACCTGATAAATACCGTTTCAGAGTCGGTATATCAATTGGTACAATACAATTTTGATACGTTTATGCAACTCCTTTACCGCGTAGATGTTTCTGAACAAATCATGTCAAGAGACAGTGTGGATACAGCCGAAAACATCACCCATAAAGCTACATTAGAAATCATCAAGAGGGAATGGCAAAAAGTACAGTGGCGGAAAAAAATGGGCTAGCCAATAAGACCAAAATGAGATAGTTTTGCGTACTTTGAATCTCAACCCGTAAAATATATTGTGTGTAATTCTTAGGCGATCACAGGTCTCTTTCCTTGACCAGATGAATGATGTCATCAGGTGATAAATAGTGATTCCTGAATTTTTCTTTGTAAGATTCCTTAATGTCCGGGTGGTTGAGAATATAGTTTTTAGTTGTTATCAGATAGTCTTCCATACCGTGACAAACGGCATAAAAATCGGCAGTATATTCTGAATCATTAAAATGCTCATCGTACATCAAATAGTTAAATCCAAACCTCAACAGTTGACTTTTTGACATCTGTTCATAATCCATGATATGTCCCAACTCATGACCTATCCAACCGATTAACACGTCAGATGGCAGCTCTGTAATGGGAAAATCCTGTTTGGTGTGTTTAAATGTTGTACTGATATAAACATTGTAAGAACGACAGTGTCTTCGTCTGAAAAAACTCCTGAAAGACGGCTGAGCTTTCATTGTCGTCCGGTGCATATTGTCTCTAAATCTGAATTTGATCGGAACACCATCCAGAGGCGGATAGAATGAAAGCGCTGTGTCTATCTCTTTTTTTAATATATGGGAAGGTGTATAATCCAAAACATCAAAAATCTTTGAGATATTCTGTCGCTTCTTTGTATATCTTGTCAACATCAGTTTTTTTATAGCCACTGTATTTATCTACCGGAAAACAAACGGTGAGATACGTTTGGTGGAATTTGTGTTCTTCATTGGATAAACTGATGAGTTTTGTCGCTTGATTAACCACTTTTAAAGTCGAACTCAAATCTTTTTTAGTACGTTTTTCAGGATAAGACAAAAAACTACCGATGACTTTGAGCTTTGATGAGCGAAGCGGTTCCAATGGAAAGTTATCCATCACTCCTCCGTCTGAATACAGCTCGCCATCAATTTCTACAGGATTAAAAATGCCCGGAATGGCACATGAGGCTAAGACCGGATTGATTAAATCACCGGTATTAAAATATCTTGCACAGCCTTTCTGCATATTGGTTGCATT
>PDWI01005339.1_pt1 | contig 16654 bp, 14 predicted proteins | sample 1430891 | NCBI WGS metagenome assembly PDWI01 (sample SAMN01162508, study PRJNA174530) | Oral metagenome, whole genome shotgun sequencing project. | biome: Marine environment; feature: Marine mammal; material: Swab sample of the gingival sulcus; isolation source: swab sample of gingival sulcus...
TATATCCAAAAAATCTTCAAGAAAACGGCGAGCAATGTCTAAATCGGAAAAAACTTTCTTGAAAAATCTATCGTAGTTTAAAGGTGCTAAATACATAATCGAATTGGTTACATAATTTATTTATGTGCAAAGGTAAGACTTTTTTGTGAAGTTAGAAAATTTGAATTGTTTTTTATCACAAAAAAATATATGATATTTTATACCTCAAATTATTTGTGCATCATTGAGGTTGGATACAATTATTATCGAAAATTTATATTTAGTTAGATTGAATTTAGCTACTTTGGTATTTAATGATTGTCATAGAAATAGCTTATTTTAAGGTATTTAGAATGAATATTTTTTTTGTAAGTAAACATTTGTAACTTAATTATATTTTTTACTTTGTATGCTAATATGTATATTTGTCGCGGAATTTGAATGTAAAATAGTGAATTACAACCATGTTTTCAAATACGGAATATGCTTTATCTTATTTTATTATCGTATAAAAATAAACTATAAGTATGTTTAATACTGAGGGAAAGAAATATATATACAGCGCAACTTTAATATTTTTATTAATATTTATTGAATACCAAACTTTTGCGCAAGCTAACAATAAAAAATGGGTATTAGATAAAAACAAAAATGGAGTAAAAATATATTTGCGAAAGCATATTGAAACGGGACTGAAAGAGGTGAAAGGTGTAATGGAAATGCACACAAATTTGTCGGCGATAATAACTTTGCTAAAAGACCTCGACAATCAAAGGAATTGGATGTATGCCAACAAATCAACAATAATGTTGAGTTCAGAAAACGCGTTTCATTGGATATTGCACACTTTTTCTTCGGCACCGTTTCCGTTTTCCGATCGCGATTTAATATCGGAAGCTAATATGCAGCAAGACAGTAATTTAACGGTGATAATAAAGATACATGCAAAGCCTGATTATGTTCCCATCGACAGTAAACATGTACGCATAAAATACATGCAATCTGAGTGGAAATTTATTCCGAAAAACAACGGAATAGTGGAAATACAATTTAAAATATTAATAAATTTAGGTGGAAATTTGCCAATATGGGCAATGAATTTTGCCGTAGATAAAGGTCCATATAATACTTTGGTGGCAATGCGCAAACAATTACAAATGCCTAAATATAAAAACGCTAAAATTTTACCTTATTTAAAATTTTAATTCTAATTTCTTTTAACTTTTAATTTAAAATATATGAACAAAATAACAATGAATCATCTACGAGAATTAGAATCGGAGTCGATACATGTGATACGCGAAGTTGCGGCACAATTTGAGCGACCGGCATTGCTTTTTTCGGGCGGAAAAGACTCGATTGTAATGTTTCATTTGGCACGAAAGGCTTTTTATCCTGCCAAAGTTCCTTTTCCGTTGTTGCATATCGACACAGGTCATAATTTCCAAGAAACACTCGATTTTAGAGATAATTTAGCCAAAGAAACAGGCACCGAATTAATTGTAAAATACGTTCAAGATTCTATTGACGAGGGAAAAGCCGTAGAAGAAAAAGGAGTAAATGCAAGTAGAAATATTTTGCAAACAATCACTTTGTTAGACGCTATTGAGAGTTTAAAATTAGACGCAGCTCTCGGTGGTGGACGAAGAGACGAAGAAAAAGCACGAGCCAAAGAACGTTTTTTCTCACACAGAGACGATTTCGGACAGTGGGACCCAAAAAATCAGCGTCCGGAACTATGGTCGCTTTACAACGGACAGAAAAATATGGGCGAACATTTTAGAGTATTTCCCATTAGTAACTGGACTGAAATGGACGTGTGGCAATATATATATATGGAAAACATTGATATTCCGAGTTTATACTACACTCACAAACGACAAGTGTTTGAACGCGATGGAGTATGGCTTGCTCATGCACCTTTTATGCAATTGAAAGATAGCGAAAAAGTAGTAGAAATGGACGTTAGATGTCGAACAATTGGCGATATTACTTGTACGGGCGTAACGCTCTCGAAAGCCAACTCGTTGGAAGATATTATAGAAGAAATTGCAGCAACACGTGTAACCGAACGCGGTGGCAGAGCCGACGATAAACGCTCGGAAGCTGCTATGGAAGATAGAAAAAAAGAGGGATATTTTTAAAATTTTAACTTAATTGAAAATGGCAAAAAATAAAGAAAGAGGTTATCTTGATATGGAGTTGCTACGATTTACCACTGCGGGTAGCGTGGACGATGGAAAAAGCACACTTATCGGACGATTATTATATGATAGCAAGGCAATTTTTGAAGACCAATTAGATGCTATTGAGCAAACAAGCAAACGCAAAGGCGATGACAATATCGACCTTGCATTGCTTACAGACGGCTTGCGTGCCGAGCGAGAACAGGGCATAACTATTGATGTTGCATACAGATATTTTGCCACACCAAAGCGCAAGTTTATAATTGCCGACACTCCCGGACACATTCAATATACCAGAAATATGGTAACGGGAGCTTCTACCGCCAATTTGGCAATTATTCTGATTGATGCAAGACATGGTGTAATTGAGCAAACATTGCGACACACATTCATAGCTTCGTTGTTGCAAATTCCGCATGTTGTGGTTTGTATCAACAAAATGGATTTGGTGGAATATAGCGAGGAAACTTACGAAGAGATAAAGCAGAAATTCATGGAATTTGCACCAAAATTAAATGTTAAAGACATTCATTTTATCCCTATCAGTGCGTTAAATGGCGACAATGTTGTGAAACGTTCGGAAAATATGAAGTGGTACGATGGCGCAACTTTAATGTACACACTTGAAAATGTATATATTGGCAGCGACCAAAATCATCTCGACAAGCGTTTCCCTGTGCAATACGTTGTGCGCCCACAAACTACTGAATTTCATGATTATAGAGGATATGCCGGCAAAATTGAGGGTGGAATATTTAATGTTGGCGATGAGGTTCAAATTTTACCGTCGAATTTAAAAAGTAAAATAAAAAGTATTGATTTTTACAAAGACCAACTGGAAACCGCTTCAAAACCGCAGTCGGTTACGCTAACGCTCGAAGATGATATTGACATTAGTCGTGGCGATATGATTGTTGGTTCTAATAATGTGCCTAATATTGCACAAGAGTTAAATTTAATGGTTTGTTGGTTTAACGAAAGACCATTGGCATTGCGCGGAAAATACAAAATTAAACATACAAGTCGCGATGCTAAATGTATGATTACTGATGTAGTTTATAAAATGGACATTGACAAATTAGAAAAAAATTACGAAGATAAAAAAGTAATGATGAACGACATTGCAAGCATATCTATAAAAACAACTAAACCTTTGTTTTTCGACCCGTATCGAATAAATAGGGACACAGGCAGCGTTATTTTTATTGATGAAGCTACCAATGAAACCGTTGCAGCAGGAATGATTATTTAATATGTAATTTTTTTTAAGATGTAACAAGTCTTGCGCGAATTAATTAACAACGGGCAATGAGCAATTAGCGTACTCGCACCAATTGCTCATTGCCCGTTTTATTAACTGATAATTGAATTACAGCTTTTTCGTACTATTTAGTCCCGCAAGGGACGGCACAACAGTAGCCCACAATGCAGCAACGCGGAATTGTGGGAATAAGGGGCGAAATAATAATAGCCCACAATGAAGCAACGCGTAATTGTGGGAAAGCAGAAAATTGTGGGGAAACATAGGTATAAAAAAAGAAAGGCTAATAAACGAATTAACGTTTACTAGCCCTCTCATTTATCAACATAAAATTTTTCAAAATGAAAAGTACCGAGGGCGAGACTTGAACTCGCGACCTCAGGATTATGAATCCTGCGCTCTAACCAGCTGAGCTACCTCGGCATAAAATGAGTCAAATACTAATCGTGTTTGCGGCTGCAAAAGTAGAACAAATATTTTATAATCCAAATTTTTAAGTAAAAAAAAATAAAAAATTTTCAATTCACGTTTTTTTCTCTACCTTTGTGCTTAGTTATATACGTCTATAAAATACGAATTTATAACTTTACTCTATATTGTAAATCATTAATAATCAAATATATGAAATATTATTACATATTGCTTATTGTGTTGTTATCTACTGCCGTATCGGCACAAAATAAAGAATACAAAAAATTACAAAACTTATTCAATTCAGGGGAATATAACAAGTGTATCAACATTTCTAAGAAAATTTTGAGTAAAAAATCGCGCGAAATTATGCCTTTGTTTTACTGTTCTAAGGCTAATTTTGAACTTTTCAAGAGAGATAGTAGTTACTTGAATTTAAAACAAAGTTTAAAATACTTGAATAAACTTGTAAAAGTTGATAAAAAGAAACAAAATGAGGGTATTTATTCTGATTTAATGAAAGAGTTGAAAATCGAGTCTGTAAATTTTGCCAATACCTTATATTATGATGATAAAAACAAATCAAAAATATTTTACGACTATTTAGCCAAAATATATAAAGACACGCTTAATCAATTCTATGATTTTCATCCTGAATTAAAGCCTAAACTTGCAGAAAGTAAAGGACTTAATGAGGTGGAAAGTGCTGTAAATCAGGTAGATATGAAGGGACGCAAGCAAGGATTTTGGACAAAATCTTATGATAATGGGGTAGTGGCATACGAGGTTTATTTTAAAGACGACAAGCCTGTGGGTACACACAAACGCTATCATTACAACGGGAAATTAATGGCAACTTTGGTGTTTGATGAAACAGGAGAGTGGACTGATGCTAAATTATTTGACGAAAGTGGCGTATTAATTGCAAGAGGAAAATATAAAAACAAAAAAAAGGAGGGTTTATGGACTCTTTGTAAAGACAGCTTGATAATAGGGACGGAAAACTATAAAAACGGAGTCAAAAATGGCGAAAGTTTTACATTTTATGCTGAAAACGGACAAGTATCGGCGCACATGCACTGGACTAATGGTGTGGAAAATGGAGTGAGAAGACAATATTATTTGAATGGAAATAAACGTTTGGAGGCAAAAATTGTTAATGGAAAACGCGATGGTATTTATTTAAAATATCACAACAATGGAAAACTTGCAACCACCGGAAAATTTAAAAATGGTAGGGAAGAGGGAGCTTGGAAATATTACAATAGAGATGGTAAACAGGTAGAAGTCGTGAATTATGTAGATGGAAAATCTGATAAAAAAGACAAGTTGGACAAGAAACTGCTCGAAGAGTTCCAAAATATAAAACAGAATGACAAGAAATTTATTGACCCTGCGAAATATAAGAATAATCCGCAAGAATATTTTGAGCGAGTGAGAGCAAATCAACGAAATGAGTAGTCGATTTCAAAATGTTATATTAAAAAACTTGTTTTTTGATAAAGCAACAAGTTAACTGCCAACAGCTAACGGCATGATAACCAATTTGCCAAATTATTAAATTAAAAAATTATAAATATATGAAGTCAAAGATTATCTTTTTTACAATTATTTTAATGTCGTTAATGGCATGTAAAACAGTGAAAACCCCTTTGGTAAACACCGTAAATGTAGTAGAGGCGCAGAGCGGCAACAATTATAAAATGTCGTATGTTTTGCCTAAAACGGCTATAAATATAAAGGTAAAAGTGCATAAAACTACTTACAAAAAAGGACCTTATCAACAATATGCAAAATCGTTTTTAAAGTTGAATGATGTTATTCAACAGGATAGAGAAGTGTGGAAAATTGTGGGTGTAGAATTATCGAGCTACCCGATACCCGACACAAGTAAAGTATATATTTTTGAAACGGAAGATATGCAAGATGTTGTGGATTTTTCATTATCAAAAAACGGATTTTTGAAGTCTATTTTTCCTGAAAATTATGAGGTTGGAAATTTGCGAAAACCACGTAAGTTTCGTAATCAAAAATTTAATAAAAAACGAGGCTTTCGCAAGAAAAGAAACGCCGGTAAATATGCTTTAAATCAGACTATTAGTTTCGATAACGTTCCTCTTCCGCCTAAGGTAGTAGAAAAATCGAGTGTGAGAGAGCAGGCTGCCGAATTAAGTAAGAAAATATTGAGTTTGCGCGAAGATAGAGCAGCAATTTTGATAGGCGACGGCTACACCGAAAATATGCCCGATGGAGAAGCCTTAAAAATAATGATTAAAGAGCTTGATTTTATTCAATTGCAGTATTTATCAATGTTTGCGGGCAAAAAAGTAGAGAAAGATTTAGAGTATAATTTCACTTATGTACCCGACAATGACCGACAATTTAGCAAAGCTATATTGTTTAGATTTTCCGAAGATAACGGAATTGTGGGCAATGCCGATATGAGCGGAAAACCAATAATGTTGGAGGTAAAAGCATATAATAAATTGGCAAATTATAAAAAGTTTAAGTATAGCAATATGTTTTTGCTAAAATCGGCAAAAAAAATGGACAAAGGTTTGCACTATAATCTTGCCGAAAACGCAATAATCAGATTATTAGATGGCGATAAATGTTTGGCTTCTTCACAAAAAATGATAGCGCAAATGGGTATTGTTGATAAATTGCCATCAGAATATCTAAACGGATTTTATACTATTGAATTTTATCCAAATTTAGGAACTTTAAAAAGTATAAGGAAAAAAAAGCAAATTACGAAAGAAAATTAAAAGTGAAAAATTAAGAATGATTTATCTTCTAATTGCCTTTTTTAAGGTATGAGTCGTTCTTAATTCGTAATTTGTCATTCGTAATTCTTCATTGAACCAACTGTTGAAAACAGATGAACATGAGATTTGTAGTACTTTTATTCATCGTTGTTATTAGTTTTTCTACCTATTCACAAGATTATAAAATATCGGTAGTCAATTTAGAAAAAAAAGCCGATATTAATGAAAAAAACTATTTTGACAATTTTTATTCTATGCCCAATATTGTAGAAAGAATGGGCATAGATAAAATTAGGCAACTGAATGAAAGACTACAAATATTTTCTCCCCACAGCCTTAATACATTTTCCCGCCAAAGTATTGATAATCATTATTTAAAAAGTTTTAACCTTAAAAGGTTGAAATCTTCTGATATGTGCATTAATCTTTCTGAGCTAAAACATTGGAATTGCTATCCGAGCTATGAGCAATACCTTGAAATAATGCAAGAATTTGCTAATAAATATCCCTATTTGTGTCGTTTGGTCGAATTTGGGCAATCTGTAAAAGGCAGGAGATTATTGGCTGTTGAAATTTCGGATAATGTGAAGAAAAAGGAAGCAGAACCCGCAACTTTTTACAGTTCTACCATGCACGGCGACGAAACAACGGGCTACGTTTTAATGCTTCGACTAATTGATTATTTATTAGCGAATTACGGCAAAGATGAACGTGTAACCAATTTGGTAAATAATACCGAAATTTGGATTAATCCGATGGCAAATCCTGATGGCACTTACAGTGGCGGCAATCACACGGTTTTTGATGCTGTTAGAACTAACGGTAAAAATTTTGATTTGAATAGAAATTTCCCTGACATCACAGATACTTCGGCGGCGATAAATGTGCAAACAGAAAATGTGGCAATGATAAAGTTTATGAAAAATCATAATTTTGTATTGTCTGCCAATTTTCACGGTGGTCAAGAGGTGGTTAATTATCCTTGGGATTCTTGGTTTGCTCCGCATTTACACGCTGATAATGAGTGGTATCGCACTATTTGTCGCCAATATGTTGATACAGTTCACGCCAACAGTCCACAAGGTTACATGAATTATCAAGAAAATGGCATTACTTTGGGGTCTGATTGGTATAGAATTAAAAATGGACGACAAGATTATGTAAATTACTATTTGCACGGAAGAGAAATAACCATAGAATTATCAAAATTGAAAACCCCAAATGCTGACATGTTGCCACAATATTGGAATTATAATTTTCGTTCTTTGTTAAACTATATTGCCAATGTAAATAAGGGAATTAGGGGACGAATAACTAACGAAAATGGAGAGCCTTTGCGTGCAAAACTAACAATTTTGGGACACGACAAAGATAGTTCGTCTGTTTATTCCGATGGGGTTACGGGTTGGTATTATCGTATGCTAAATAAAGGAAATTATAAGTTTCAAATTACATGTAATGGTTATAAAGATACCACTTTTACCGCCAATTTGCTAAATGGCGAGCAAAAACAGGTAGATATAGTTTTAAAAAAAATGAAAACCAACGTTCACGAGGTTGAGAATGAATATTTATCTTCTTTAACTTATAATAATCCCGTTACTGATTATTTAAATATTCGATTTTTAGCTAAGAAATCAGATATTGCAAGCCTTAAAATTTATAATATTGGAGGAAGTGAAATTATTAGTAATGAGTATAATATATTAAAAGGTGATAATTTGATACAATTAAATTTTGCAAAATTCAAAAAAGGCTATTACATTTGCAAAATTCAAGGTGCTTTTATTAGTGCAAGCTTTGCAGTGGTTCGCAAGTAAATATGCATTAATTTAGCTTTTTAGATTGCTTGATAAGAACAGAAAATTGATTCATATTTGTTAAACTAATTTTTATGAATTAACAACATCGCGCTGACTTAAGAATTTATATCTATTTTTCTTATAATCAGATTGTTATGCGGGATTTGTTATGTTTTATAAATCTTGGTTTACAATAAAAAAACAGACGGATTAATTGAAATTAAATGAGTTGAATACGTAAATATTTTAAACACATTATTAAATTACAGAAATATGGAAAATATAAAATTAAAAATCGCTAGTACCTCTATATTGGTATTGTTTATAAGTAGTTTGGCTTTTGCCCAAGTGTCGAATAAGCAGTGGTGGGATAATTTATCGCCTGCTTGGAAAAAAATGTTTTATAAGGAGCAATTTAAGGGAAAAGAAATTGAGCCAAATGAGGGACAGTTGGAGGAAATTGTTAAACTTAGACGTATTAATTGCTCAAAAAATAAAGAAATAACATCATTAAAACCTTTGGCGCAACTTACCTTTTTAGAGCGCATAAAATGTTCTGATTGTCCAAATTTAGAAAGTCTTGAAGGCATTGAAAATCTTACAAATCTTAAAGAATTAGATTGTAGTAATAATGATGGAATAGCCGACTTGAATCCGGTGTCTGGTTTGGCGCAATTAGAGAAGCTGAATTGCGGTAATACAATGGTAAAAAGTTTACACCCGTTATTGTATTTAGTTAATTTAAAAGTATTAGATTTGCATTATACCACCATAAATGATTTAGAGTTTTTGCGTAAACTAAGAAAACTTGTTAAATTAGATGTTTCAAATAATACAACGCTTTACTCGATAGAGGGTGTTGGGGGATTGGTTAATTTAGAAGAATTTTATTGTTCTAAAACCGATATTGAAAGCTTAGATCCATTGGCAAAGTGTGTTAAATTAAGAATATTAGATGTGTCTGATACTCAGGTTAATTCTATTAGAGCATTACAGAAGATTAAACCTTTGGTGGATATAAATTTGAATAATACAAATGTTAATACACTTAAATATTTGTATGCAAGCCCTAATTTAATGATGATTTCTGTTAGAAACACAAAGATATCTAAAAGCGATATAAATAGGTCGATTGAAGCTATAAAGAAAGTTGTTTATAAACCTGAAAATATTGTTTTTGAAACTGATTAAGTAGATTTAGATTTTTTGTTAATATTTTTATTTTAAACTTTTTGTTTTTTTTAATAGAAAAAGTTTAAAAGAGTTAATAAAACAAAGACTGCAAATAATAATTTTTGTGGTCTTTGTTGTTTAATACCCCGTTATGTTTTTGTAATTAACTGATAATCAAGGTGCTGCAAAATAGACTTTGCCTTGTGCAATATCTTGATTATCAGCAACATAATTGTTAATTGAACGAAGTATTTTTGTTTTTGGTTTTATTTTTTTTGATTTGTTAGGAATTTTTAGTAAATTTGCAGCTTGATTTTACAAAGTATTAAAATATAAAAGATGACACATTTAAAAGAAGGTGATAAAGCACCTGAATTTTTATTAGAGCAATTTGGATTGAAAAAAGAAGACTTTGCAGGTAAAAAAATAATATTGTATTTTTACCCAAAAGATAATACACCGGGCTGTACGGCTGAGGCTTGTAATTTGCGTGATAATTACGAAGATTTAAAAACGAAAGGTTTTGAAGTTGTTGGCGTTAGTCCCGATTCAGACGCCAGTCATGGCAGATTTAAAGATAAGCATAGTTTGCCTTTTGCGTTGATAGCTGATGCCGACAAAGAGGTTTTATCGGCTTATGGTGTGTGGGGCGAGAAAAAAATGTACGGACGAACTTATATGGGAGTTCATAGAACTACATTTGTGATAAATGAGGAAGGTGTTATTGAAAAAATAATAAAAAAAGTAAAAACCAAAGAGCATAGTGAGCAGATTCTCAAAGAATTGAGCAAATAAAAGATAAACTCTAAAAATAAATTTAACAATAATATAAGCAGATGGCAAAAGAACAAAAAAACGATGTAAAAGAAAAATTAAAAGCATTACAAGTAACACTTGACAAGATAGATAAGAGCTTTGGGAAAGGTACTATTATGAAAATGGGAGACGATGTGGTGGAAAATATTCCCTCCGTAAAAAGTGGTTCCATTGCGTTAGACCTTGCCTTAGGTGTGGGAGGTTATCCGAAAGGGCGAGTTATTGAAATTTTCGGACCTGAGTCGTCGGGAAAAACCACGCTTGCCATACATGCAATAGCCGAAGCACAAGCCGAAGGCGGCATAGCTGCATTTATAGATGCCGAGCATGCTTTTGATAGATTTTATGCCGAAGCGTTGGGCGTGGATATTGACAATTTGCTTATTTCGCAGCCCGATAATGGCGAGCAAGCACTCGAAATTGCCGACCATTTAATCCGTTCGGGAGCTATTGATATAATAGTAATCGACTCGGTGGCGGCACTTACTCCAAAGGCTGAAATTGAGGGCGAAATGGGCGATTCAAGAATGGGTTTGCAAGCGCGATTAATGTCGCAAGCATTGCGTAAGCTAACGGCAACTATCAGTAAAACAAATACATGCGTGATATTCATCAATCAGTTGCGCGAGAAGATAGGAGTTATGTTTGGAAATCCGGAAACTACCACAGGTGGAAATGCGCTTAAATTTTACGCATCTGTTAGGGTTGATGTGCGCCGAGTTGCAAGCATTAAAGATGGCGAAGATGTGAAAGGTAATCGCACGAGAGTGAAAATTGTTAAGAACAAAGTTGCACCACCGTTTAAAAAGGCTGAGTTCGACCTTATGTATGGCGAAGGTATATCAAAAGTAGGCGAAATTATCGACTTGGGTGTTGAGCAAAATATTATTAAAAAAAGTGGTTCTTGGTTTAGCTATGGCGATACTAAATTAGGTCAGGGACGAGAGGCTGTTAAAAAGCTGATTGGCGATAATCCCGAACTTGCCGAAGAATTAAATACTAAAATTAGAGAGGCTCTTGCCTAAATAAAATTACATGAGTGTGAAAACGTGGCTTTTTTGGTCGCGTTTTTATAATTGAAAGTTATTATTTATTTGGCTGTTGGCTTTTAGCCCTTAGCTTTTCAGGGAAAGATATGTTTTTCCCGATTAATATGTAATTGCCAAAGGCAAAAAACAAAGGCTAACAGCCAACAACTAATGGCAACTATAATGATATAAAATGTCGTGTAAGGTAAATTTAAAGTTAATTATTGGATAAAACATGGAACAAAAAGAAACATTTTGGTCGAAGACTGCAAGCGATTTTGAAGAAAAAAATAATAAGATAATAGGTGAGGAGTCAATGCAAATTGTGTTAAATGCCGTTGGTAGCGAAACTAATTTGGGAAAGACGCTTGAACTTGCTTGTGGAAACGGAACTTATTCAAAAATTTTGGTAAAAAATGCCGAAAGTCTAACGGCTACCGATTTTTCTGATGAAATGGTGGCTGAAACCAAACGCAGATTAAAAGATTTTCCGAGCATCAAGGTTGAAAAAGCTAATTGTTTTAAACTTCCGTATGCCGATAATAGTTTCGATACGGTTTTTATGGCTAATTTGTTGCACATAATCGGCAACCCCGAAAAAGCTATTGCCGAAACCCATCGAGTTTTAAAACCTAACGGCAGAATTTTGGTTATTGATTTCACTGCCAAAGGAATGAAGTTTTTTGACAAAATAAAAATGCTTAGTAAATTCTTAACATACTACGGAAAACCCAAAGAGGGCGGCAATGTAGATGATACACGATTAAGAGAATTATTTGAAAACGGTGGTTTTAAGGTGGAATTTGCAAAAATTATTGGTGCAAAATCAAAAGCTGCCTTTGGAAAAGGAATAAAAAGCAATTAACAATAGCAATGAACAATGAGCAATTAGGCTTGCGCACGCCCAAGTCCCGAAAGGGACGACACAATAGTAGCCCACAATGCAGCAATTCTAAATTGTGGGCTATTTCCGATGTCAATTTTATGAAAAATCCCTGTATTTCCCGATTATTATTTCATAATTTTTCTTTTATTTAGAGCGCGATGATATTGTTTTGCATAAACATTGTGCATTGTTATATTTTTGGCAAAATTGTGATAACCTGAAAAATCAGCCTTTGCACACATAAAAATATAACTGTGTTTTTGATAATTCAAAACTGCATCTAATGATGAAATTTCCGGTAAATTAATTGGAGCAGGCGGTAAACCAAGATTTTTATAAGTGTTAAATGGCGAGTTGATTTCCTTATGTGAATTTAAAACCCTTCTGATAGAAAAATCGCCAATAGCATAAACCAGTGTCGGGTCTGATTCTAATGGCATTCCTCGTTTTAATCTATTAATGTATAAACCCGCTATTTTTGCTTTTTCGTCATTGTGCACCGATTGTTCTGCTTGCACTATTGATGCCAAAACTGATACCTCTAATTTGCTCATATTGATAAATTTAGCCTTGTCGCAACGTTGTTTATTCCAAAATTTATTATATTCTTTATTCATTTTTATAAAAAACTTTTCGGCACTTGTGTTCCAATAAAATTCATACGTGTTTGGTATAAACATGCTGATTACAGTGGTAGGTGAAAATCCATATTTTTGTAAAAATTTTTTATCATTTAACACCTTTAACAATTGAGGAGAGGTTAATTCAAGTTGCTGAGAAATTTTTTTGACTAAATCTGATTTTGTTCTTATATTGTTGAATGTTAGTCTAATAGCTTTTTGGTTGCCACTGCGAAGCATATTTACCAAATCGTTGTTACTCATATTTGGCTTTATCTCGTATCTGCCTGATTTTACTTTATTTATATAATGTTTCTTTTCGCAAACCCATTTAAAGCTATCGAAATTTTTCAACACTTTATGCTGATTTAGTGAGTCAGAAAGTGTGGTAAAATCTGCTCCGGTAGGAATATACAAGAAAAATGATTTCGTAATCTGCGGGTTTATATTGTTTGCATACACTCTATTATACAAAACATAAACCACCGAACTTGATGCTAAAATAACTACCACTAAAAAAATAAAAATAATTCTTTTGATTTGCTTTTTATTCGACATATCATTTAAAGTTAAAAAGTAAAAGTTAGAAAGTAAAAATTAAAAAGTAAAAATTAAAAAGTAAAAATTAAAAAGTAAAAATTAAAAAGTAAAAATTAAAAATTAAAAATTATAAGATTGATAATCAGTGATGTAAACTTCAATTAGATTGTTTTTGTAATGATTTTATTATTAACTTATTATGAGGCGCGGATTAAGGGCGATTTTATGATTTTTTGTAAGTTTTTAACAGCAAAAAGACAAATTTTTAGAAAATAAAGATAAAAAACAGCAAATTTTACCTTTTAATTTTTACCTTTCACCTTTTTCCTTTTACCTTACATTAAAAACTAAACCAAAAGAGCTTTGATATAACAATCAAAGCTCTTGGTTTTTACTTATTTATCAATTATTTTATAATTGAGGTCCTGCTTTAACAAGCGATTTACCTTCCTCGTTATCAGTATATTTAACAAAGTTCTTGATAAATCTTTCTGCCAAATCTTTTGCTTTGTCTTCCCATTCTTTTGGGTCGGCATAAGTATTGCGTGGGTCAAGAATGTTTGTATCAACACCTTCAAGTTTTGTTGGAACTTCAAGATTGAAGATAGGAACCATCTTAGTTTCGGCTTTTTCTATCGAACCGTCAAGTATTCTGTCAATAATAGCTCTTGTATCTTTTATTGAGATACGTTTGCCTGTGCCGTTCCAACCTGTATTTACAAGGTATGCAGTGGCTCCGTGAGCTTCCATTTTCTTAACCAACTCTTGTCCGTACTTGGTTGGGTGTAATGAAAGGAATGCTTCGCCAAAACAAGCCGAGAATGTAGGTTGTGGAGTTGTTACACCTCTTTCAGTACCAGCCAATTTAGCAGTAAATCCCGACAAGAAATGATATTTAGTTTGCTCAGGTGTTAATTTTGAAACCGGCGGAATAACTCCAAAAGCATCAGCTGTTAAGAAGATAACTTTCTTTGCGTGTCCGGCTTTTGAAACAGGCTTAACAATATTGTCGATATGGTAAATTGGGTAAGAAACTCGTGTATTTTGAGTAACAGAACCGTCAGTAAAGTCAATTTTACCATTTTCGTCTAATGTAACGTTCTCTAACAAAGCATCGCGCTTGATAGCGTTGTAAATATCTGGCTCGCTTTCTTTATCTAAGTTGATAGTTTTTGCATAGCAACCACCTTCAAAGTTGAAAACACCATTTTCGTCCCAACCATGCTCATCGTCTCCAATTAAAGCGCGTTTTGGGTCGGTAGAAAGTGTAGTTTTTCCTGTTCCCGAAAGACCAAAGAAAATTGCAACATCGCCGTCTTTACCTTCGTTAGCCGAACAGTGCATTGCAGCCATTCCTTTAAGTGGCAAGAAGTAGTTCATCATAGCGAAAATACCTTTTTTCATTTCGCCACCATACCATGAACCACCTAATACGTGCATGTTTTCAGTAAGGTTAAACACAGTGTAAACATTAGAGTTTAGTCCGTGCTCTTTCCACTTTTCGTTTAATGTTTTTGCTCCGTTTAACGATACGAAATCAGGCTCGCCAAAGTTAGCAAGTTCTTCTTCTGTTGGGCGGATAAACATATTTTTTACAAAGTGAGCTTGCCATGCAACTTCGGTAATAAATCTTACTTTCAAACGAGAATCTTCGTTTGCACCGCAGAAACAATCTACTACATACAATTTTTTACCTGATAATTGCTTAACAGTGTTTGCTTTTAGTTCTTCCCAAACTTCGGGAGTTACAGGTTTATTATCGTTTGGTGCTTGCTCCGATGTCCACCATACTGTATCTTTTGTTGTATCATCTTTTACAATATATTTATCCTTAGGTGAACGACCTGTGAAAACGCCAGTCATTACATTAACTGCGCCAAGTTCACTAACTTGTCCTTTTTCAAAACCCTCTAATGTTGGGTCTGTTTCTAATTTGTATAACTCATCGTAAGAGATATTGTGTACAATCTCTTTTACATCGGTAATACCATATTTGCTTAAATCTAAATTTGCCATATTAGCTATGTTTATTAATTAATAATGCCGCAAATCTAATAAAAAAATATTGAATTTTACTACTTTTGCGTTTATTTTTACAACAATTTTTAATTGTCCCTTGTTATTTCTTTTGCTAACGTTATTATATTCTTGTTATTAGTACTTCTGATATGTGAATTTTTCTGTGATGTTTTTTTTATATTTTTTACCGTCAAAGATACTTTTCTCGTTCGTATAGGTAAGAATATTTCAATGCTTACAAATAACGAGTTAGGCACATAATTTTAAGCAAAACGCCTCCAATTTGCACGGTTTTAGAAACAGTCTTCATTCATTACTCAGCCTCAAAATCTCTTGAACTATTTTATGAGAAATTCTAAAATTTGTACTTAACAATTTATCAATAACAGGTTTGACTTTTTCAATTACACCCATTTCTTTGGCTTTATAAATCACACCTAAAGTGCCCGTAAATTTTAAGTTCAATTTAGTTGCTAATTTTCTTGCTTTTAAATCATCAAGTAATAGTAATACATCTTCAAATTCCGTAGCCAAAGCAATAGCACTTGCCTCGCCATAATCAACTTGAATTTCTAATAACCTCTGATATTTTTTGTCTTTGACAGCTTGAATTTTTATCCAGCTTGGCAATATTTCTCCAAATTCTTCGGCAACTTCGGGTGTAGTCATAACTTCCACATAAACTCCTTGCAAAATTGAAATTTCTCCTATTTTATGAAAAAGAATAAGAGTACTTGTATCGGAGATAATAACTTTACGCATTCCTTATATCATTTTGCAAATCTATAATTTCTTTACTAAAAACGGAAACGCCAAATTTGCCCATAACTTCAATAAATGCTCGTTTTGACAGTCCCACTATTTGAGCAGCTTGACCAGCTGATAATTTAGCATCTTCGTACAATTTTGTTGCTAAACTCATGGATAACTCATAAGCACTAATTTCTATATTACTCGGGATATTAAGTTGTATTGTCCTCATATTATAATATTTTCAACACCTGTAAATCACGACAACAAAAATATATAAAATTGAATAATTAAGCAAATAATACATAAATATTTAACTTTTTGTAATACTTTTTTGTTATTAGTTTTAAAAGAGTTAATTAGTTGAAAATAAAGACATTAGTGATGGTTGCTGTCTTGTTTAAAATCTTGATTA
>PDWI01005340.1_pt1 | contig 16652 bp, 12 predicted proteins | sample 1430891 | NCBI WGS metagenome assembly PDWI01 (sample SAMN01162508, study PRJNA174530) | Oral metagenome, whole genome shotgun sequencing project. | biome: Marine environment; feature: Marine mammal; material: Swab sample of the gingival sulcus; isolation source: swab sample of gingival sulcus...
CTCAGATAAGTTTAGAAATATTCTCGAAGATTTTCTCAAAAAAGAATTAGCTGTTAAAACTCTTAGAATTGGAAAAATTGATTTAGATTATGATAATTTATCGATTGAAAAAATTAATTTTGAAAATGAGCAGCTTGCTTTTAAACTAGCTAATTTAAGTCTAGATTATTCCCTTAATAATATTTTTAGAAAAGGATTAGCTCCTTATAAATGGACTGATAAACTCATTCTTGATAAAATTGATCTTTCTATAAAGAAATCTGATAGAAAAGAAGATTTTAGCTATGATTTGGAGATGGAGCTGCTCAAGAAAAATATTAATAAATTACATAATTATTCCTTTTTAGATACAGTTGAAATTAAAGATGTAAATATTGGATTTGAATCCAGTTTTGGTCTGGAAATCTTTAGAAATTTTGGAGGAATAATTGATTATAAAGACAAAAATAAGATCAAACTTGAATTTTTGGGAAAATTAGGAAATAATGGCAAAAAAAATTTGGTTACTCAAGGAGTAATTAATGTTAAAGATTTATCTGCTGAATTTAATTTCCAAATTTTAAAAAGTTATTTTGAAAAATTTAATACAATTTTTTTGAATGATTACTATGATTTTTCGGACGGTTTTTTTAAGGGCGATCTCAAGCTTTCAATTAATTCAAATGCTAATGATAGCTTAAAATTACTCGGAGGTCTTTTTATCGATAGTACCTCTGTTAATATTTTGAAGCAATATAAGCTGACTAATTTTTCCTCAGATATTACTTTTTTCAATGATGCTTGCTCCATCAATAAATTTAATCTTTTGCTAGACGGAGTTGATTTTAATTTAAATGGGAAAATCAATAATATTATTACGCCCATGCTTGATTTAAATCTTGAGATTAGTAATCTTTCTAAGGAAGTTTTAGTAAAATATGCTAAAATTAATAATCTTTTTTTCAATAATTTAAGCTATAGTAGCAGCAAATTTAAACTTCATCTTCAGGATTATATTTATAGCCCCAAAATAGATTTTAAATGCTATCTGAAAGAACCCTGTTATGATCAATTTAGGTTTGATAGTTTTAAGCTATTGGGATTTTATCAAGAAGGTCAGCTTAATTTTAAGAATACTTCTTTGAAAAAAGATTCGACTTCTTTTGTAATAAATGGTAAGTATCATTTAAAAAAGAAAAAAATGGAAGGCTTGTTTAAGGCTCATAATTTATATTTATACGATGCTCTAACTTATGCTAATTATTCTGATTTAAAAGAAAATTTTAAGAATTTAAGGCTGGATTTTAAGTCTAACTTTAGTCTAAATAAGAATTTTCATGTTATTACTAAGAGTGAGCCTTCTAGTGAGCTAGAGTTTAACTCTTCCTATAAAAATGGGACCGGAAATTTTATTTTTTATCAAGATTCTCTCAAAACTCTAGCTTTTGATTTTTTAAATAAGGAGCAGGTTTATACTCTTTTTTCAAAGGATTTATTTAAATTTATTAACCAGATTTCAAATAAAGAATTTAGTTTAGATAAGGATTTTGTTTCACTTGCAGCTACTTATAGAGCCGGAAAAGATCTTAATTTAAAACTTTCTTCTAATAATAAAGCTATCTATGGGGGAGAATTAAAGGCTAATGTAGAGCTTAAAGACACTCTGATTACGGTTAATTATCAGCCTTATAAAGGCAGTTTTTTGGCAAGCCCTATAGTCTGTAATTTGCAGAAAATTAATAATAAGATTTTTTTAGATAGTTTAGCTATTGGCAGTAGCATCTTTAACTCCTCTATTTTTTATAATTTGTCTAATAGTTTATTTAATGGCAATCTTAATGCTAAGTCTTTTGATTTAGCGAGTATCAATAGTTCTTTTTTTACCACGAAGACTGATTTAGATATTAATATTGGCGGTAGTTTTAAAAATCCCTATTTTGATTTATTTATTGAGGAAAATGGTTTAACTAAGAATAATTCCCGGGAATTTTTAACCGGATCAATTAGGCTAAATTATGCTAATGAGAAGCTTTCTTTAAATCGTTTTTCTTTTTTTAAAGATCAGGAAATGATTTTTGATTTAAATGCTTTTTATACAGATTCTGCTTTCAGAATTAAAACAGAGGGTAATCTTAGCTACCGGCAGTTGGCTTTTCTATTTAAGCCCAAGTATTTTAAAGGGGCGACTTTGGAGTATAATTTAGAATTAGAAAAGAAACCAAACAAAGCTTTAGCATTCAAGCCGAGTTATTTAAATTTTAGAGATATTAAAATTTCAGATTACAAGCTTGATAAGATAGATTTTCTCTTTAGTTCCGAAGATTTAAGGAGAATTAATCTTTTAAATTTTAATCTTGATTATAAGGATTATTTAAATATTAGGGGAGAGGGTTCTTTTCCGCTGAATTTTGATGATTCTCTTAATTTTAATCTCGTTTATAATGGAGATTTCTTAAAATTTCTGAAAGATAATTATGAAATAATCCCCAAAGGAACTAGTATTAATGAGGGAATTTTAAAATTTGGAGGTTCTTTTTCAGAGCCCAAGTTAGAGGATTTTGAACTTTCTTTTCTTGATGGAGAAATTAGTATTGAGGGAATTTTTAAGAAGATAAATAAGATAAAAGGAAAAATTAGTCTAGATAATAAATTTGTTTCAATTGATAGTCTGACTATGGAGACTAATAAAGATGGACTTTTAGTTTTTACTAATTCTAAGAGTGATGATTTCTTAGAAAAGATTAAGCTTCCATTTGGTTATAATTGTGGTATTATTAACATTTTAACTCCCAAAAAACCTATTCAACTTGGCTTACCGGGATTAATTAAATCGGGGGAGTACGGATCTTTTAAATTTGACGGTTATAAGAGTAATTTCCTTAAAGTTGGAAGAAGCAAAAATATCCTTCTCGGCAGAGGAAAAGCTTATCTTTATAATACGAATTTTACTTATTATCCTTCAGATGATGAAGAAGAAGAGGAAGCTGAGGATTATTCTTATTTCGAAAAATATTTGAATTTGGATATTGAAATTATTCCCAAAACTAATAATACTTATTTTTATTCCTTATATGAGGATCAAAGCATTTGGGAAAAGTTTAAATCTTCGATGAGTCTTAAAGCTTCAACTAATATTACAAAAGTAAATTTGCCTATTAAAAGTTCTGATCAAGGAGTTAAGATTTTAGGGAATCCTTTTACAGGTGAGAATATTAAGGTCTTAGGAGAGGTCAAGGGCAATCATGGAACTTTTAGTTTTTCAGATTTTGAATTTGAGGTCTTGGAAGCTAAATTCTTATTCGATAATTATCATAATTTTAAAGGTAAATTAGATCCTTATCTTTCTGCCCTAGGAAAAACTACTATTAGAACAGGAATGGATTCTACGGGGTTTGTTAGCTATGAAGATATTTATTTTAGAATTGTTACCAAGGATGAAGAAGGTGAAATTGTTGATTATGAAGGAGGACGGCTTTCAGATTATGAAGTCCTTTTAACGAACGAAAATAATGAAAACTTTCTAAGAGATAAGCATGTTGAAGAAATTGATACTAAACAGGCGGTTCTGGGATTTGTAAATAAAGCGGTTGATAAGAAAGTTTTTGGTTTATTTCTTGATCCGATGCAGTCCTTAATAGGCAGGGTTTTAGGGGCTAATATCTATATTAATCCTAAGGTGGTTAGTAATCTTCAAGATGAGAGAATTTATAATTTAGAAAATCGTTCTTATTTTGGGAATTATTTTGTTGGTAGCGAAGTCTTCTTTTCTAAGCCAATTACAGAGTTTTTAAGCTTTACGATGAAAACTAAATATATAGGTTCGGATCATTTTAATAAAGATATTGTTAGAAAATTCGGCTATCAATGGGAAATCGGTACAGCTTATAGGATCGGAGATCATCTCCTTTCCACAATTGGTTATGAGTATGATAGTATTACTGAAGATGAGGGTTACAATATTTCTCTTCATTATAGGTATCAGTTTAATAATCTTAGCAACCAGAGGACTGGTCTCATTAAATTTTTTAGATTTGTTAAAGAATATTTTAAGTGATCTTAAAATAAAAAAAGGCTATCCTAAGATAACCTTTTAAATGAAAAAATTGGTGTAACCATTGAAAAATTGCTAAATGCTATTATCTATTTTTCATTCTTTCAATTTTTCTGATTTTTCTGAGAGTTTGAGTTCTTTCTCTTCTTTTCTTTACAGAAGGTTTCTCATATTGCTCTCTTTTTCTAAGTTCTGCTAAAACTCCACTTTTTTCAAAGCTCTTTGTAAATCTTTTAAAAGCCTTTTCAAAAGGTTCGTTATCTCTGCATTTTACATGTACCAATTGTCTTCACCCCTTTCTATAACTAATTTGCAGAGAGAAGATAGTATATTCTTTTCAAAAAGTCAAATTTTTTAAGATAAATATAAGATCTTGTTGTTATTTGTTTCTGGATTTTCTAAAAAAATGGTCGTTATATAAAGATCTTTACTGAAAAAAAACAAGATAGCAAAGATTTAGCTTGCAAATTTAAATTTTACTAACTATATTGTGAACTATAGATTTTAGTTGGTTTAAGAGTGGGTACAAGCCCACTTTTTTATTTATAGCAAATACATTTGAAATTTATAATCAGATTTCAAGTTTTAAGGAAAACAAGAATGAAAACGCTAGTTGATGAAATAAGAGAATACGCTGAAGATATAGCCCTAAAATATGGTCAGGATTTAATTGAGGTAGAACTGGGTTCAAATGGCAAAAATAAAGTGATTAGATTGATTGTGGGGTCTCGCAAAGGGCCTAAAGTTGAAGATCTAACCAAAATAAATAGAGATTTTTCAAAAAAATTATCTAGTGAAGGGAAAGAAGATTTATTAGAAAAGTTTGGTCTTGAAGTATCTTCCCCGGGACTGGATAGACCTTTAAAAACAATTAAAGATTTTGATAGAAATTTAGAAAGATTTGTGAAATTAACTTATCAAGATGAAAATCAGAAAATATTAAGCAAAGAAGCTCAAATTATTAATTGTTTTGAAAACGAAATTGAGTTTTCTTTCAAAAAGGGCAAGCAAACAGAAAAGAAAATTATAAAATTAGAAGATATAAAAAAGGCCAAGGTCGCGATTAAGTTCTAAGGAGGAAAAAAAGAATGAATACTAAGGAAGTTGTAGGGGCAATTGAAGCAATTCTGCATGAGAAAAAAATTGATAGATCTAAACTTAGTGAAATAGTGGAATCTATTTTTAAGAGTATTATCAAGAAAAAGTACAAAATTGAAAACGAGGATGTAGATCAGTATTTCACCGTTACTTTTAATATTGATAATGGGGATGTTGAAATAATCCATGATAGAATTGTAGTTGAGGATAAAGATTTTGAAGATGAGCTTAGTCAAGTAAAGTATTCTGATGCTTTAAAAATTGATGAAGATGCTGAAATAGGTGAAGAGCTTCCTGAAATAATTGATTTTAATACTTTTGGAAGAAGACATATTGTTTCTGCTAAACAAATTCTTGTTCAAAAAATAAGAAGAGTTGAAAAAATGAATCTTCTTGAAAATTTTAAAGACAAGATTGGTGAAATTATCAATGGAACTATTCATCAGATTACCAATAAAGAGATAAAGATCAATTATGAGGATGCAGAACTTATTTTACCGAGGTCAGAGCAGGTTTTTAATGAAAGATACAGACGAGGAGAACTATTAAAGGTGCTAGTGGTTGATGCTTATGAGAAAAATCAAGATGTTAGAATTATTGTTTCTAGAGTTAATTCCGGTTTTATTAAAAGATTATTTGAAATTGAAGTTCCGGAAGTTAGTGATGGAGTAATAAATATCCTTCATGTTGGAAGAAGAGCCGGAATTAGGACGAAGATTGTTTTAGAATCTTTAGATCCAAGAGTGGATCCTGTTGGAGCTTGTGTTGGTCAGAAAGGTGCCAGAATTTCTGCAATTGTTTCTGAACTTAATAAGGAAAAAGTTGATATTGTTCAGTATGTAAATGAGAGCAGATTATATATAACTCGTTTGCTTGGAATTAAGGTTGAATTTCAGCTTGAAGTTAACGAAGAAGAAAAAATAGCTGAGGTAGTAGTACCTGATGAGATTAAATATGATGTTTTAGGCTATAAGAATTCTAATTTAGAGTTAGCAGAAGAATTGAGTGGATTCAAAATTAATCTACTTAGTGAATCAGAATTTGAAGTGGAAAATGAGCTTAAAATTGAAAATGTAGAAGAATTGAGCGTTGGGGTTATTACTAAATTCACAGAAGCGGGTTATGTGGATGCCGAGAGCGTTTTAACAACTTCCATTGAAGATTTAGTTGAAAAAGTTGGCTTAACTGAAGAGGAAGCTAAGAATACTAAAGAAATAATTGCTTCTTATTATGAGGAATCACAGGAGTAATTGTTAAGAAAGTAGGCTTCTTTCTTAGGAGCCTCTTTTGGATTAATATTAATATTTTTTTTGATTTTTGAAAAAATGTTAATATATTCTAAAGAACTAAGTGTGGAAAGTTTGTTTTGAATAGTAAAATAGTATCATATTTACATTTTGCATTTAGGAGTAGAAAGGCTGTTTTAGGGCTTAATAAACTTTTTGAGATGAAAAAAACTAAGATTAGTTGTATCATCTTAAATCAAAATTTAGCCCAAAATAGTAGAGACAAAATTAAAAATAAATTTGGAGATCTGATCATTTTTGAGTCTGAGAAGATGAAAGAATTGTTTAGAGATCTTAATTTGAGTGATTATAAAGTATTAACTCTTTTGAAATCTAGCTTATCAAGAAAGATTATAGAAGAATTAAAAGCTAAGGAGAAATTATCTGAATGAAGAAAAGAAAAGTTTATAAAATTGCAAAAGAATTAAAATTAGCTACAGAGACGATATTAAACTATTTAGAAAAAGAACTGAAAACGGATATCTCTAAAAAAATACATACTCCTGTATCAGAAGAAAATTATCAGATGCTAATCAAGCATTTTGATAGATCTAAATATGATAGTTATATGGATTCTCTGAATAAGAAACCTAAAGCTGTTAAGGCTGAGAAGAAATCTGTGGATACTAGAGTCAAAGAGTTAGATGCTATTTTGAGTAGTAAAGAAGAAGATTTATCAAAGAAAAAAGAAGTCGAAAAAACTAAATCTTCCAGAAGGATTAAGAAAAAGGATCTTGATGAAAAAGTTAAAGAGCCTAAAGAAGAAGTAAGCACTTTAAAAATAATAAAAAGGGCGAAGCGTAAAGAGGAACCTGAGCAAGAGAAAGCTCGTTCTAAAAGAGATGCTCATAAAGATTCAAAATCTAACAAGACTTCAGCTGATCAAGAAGAAGTTAAAGTTATTACTTCTGCAGAAGAATTAGAAAGACTTAAGGAAACTCAAAAGAAGAAAGTAAAAAAGAAGACTAAGTCTGAATTTTCTTCAGATCAAGACTCTGCTAGTGCCAAAAAGCATAAAGTTCTTAAGAGAAAGAAATTAAAAAAATCATTTAATAGCATTGAAGATGCAGAATCTGATGAAACTGAAGTAGCTTCTAAAAAGAAAAAGAAGAAGAAGGTAAATCAAGAAGAGGTCAAAGAAAGCGTTAAAGAAACTCTTAAGCAGATGGATAGTGCTCAAAAGAAGAATTATAAAAAGATTAAGAAGAAAAAGAAGAATGATACAACAGGGGAAGAAATAGAAGTTGAAGTTAATGTAGTTAAAGTTACAGAATTTATTTCTACTGCGGAGCTTGCTGCTAAATTTGAAGTTGATGTTTCTGATGTGATTGCTAAATGTTTTGGTATGGGTCTCATGATTACAATTAACCAAAGACTTGACAAGGAAACGATTGAATTGATCGCTACTGAATATGATTTTGAAGTTGAATTTGAAGACGAGTACGAGGATGAGGATATTGCAGAAGAAGTTGATCATGAGGATGATTTATCAGAAAGACCTCCTATTGTTACCATTATGGGGCATGTGGATCATGGAAAAACTTCACTCTTGGATTATATCAGAAATTCTCATATAGTTGCAGGAGAGTCCGGAGGAATTACTCAGCATATTGGAGCTTATGAAGTTAATTTCCAAGGTAAGCATATAACTTTTCTTGATACTCCGGGGCATGAAGCTTTTACCGCGATGCGTGCCAGAGGGGCGAAGGTTACAGATATTGTTGTAATCGTAATTGCCTCTACAGATAGGGTTATGCCTCAGACTTTGGAAGCTATAGATCATTCAAGGGCAGCAGGAGTTCCTTTTATTATTGCTTTAAATAAATCTGATCTTCCAAACGCAGATCCTGAAAAAATTAAAATGGAACTTTCTCAGCATAATGTCCTTGTAGAAAGCTGGGGCGGAAAAGTTCAAGATACTATTATTTCTGCTAAAAAAGGAGATAATATCAATGATCTTTTAGAAAGAATTCTATTAGAAGCAGAGATGTTGGAATTAAAAGCTAATCATACCGCACCTGCCAGAGGAACTGTAGTTGAATCCAGACTTGATAAAGGGCTTGGATCTGTTGCAACAGTTCTAGTTTACAGAGGAACTTTAAAAGTTGGAGATATTTTTGTATGTGGACAGTATTCAGGAAGAGTAAGAGCCTTAATGAATGAAAGGATGCATAAGGTTAAAGAGGCCGGTCCTGCAATTCCTGCGATGGTGCTTGGTTTTAATGGTACTCCAAGTGCCGGAGATATTTTCACAGTAGTTGAATCTGAGCAAAAAGCAAGAGAGATAGCATCTAAGAGACAGCAACTTTATAGAGCCCATTCTCAGCATAAGGTTTCAATTGTAACTTTAGACCATGTTTCAGAGCAAATTAAAATGGGCGAAGTTAGGGAATTAAATATCATTCTTAAAGGTGATGTTGACGGTTCAATTGAGGCTATTAGTGATTCAATTATGAAGCTTTCTAATGAAGAAGTAGCAGTTCGTATTATTCATAGAAGTGTGGGAGCTATTACAGAGAGTGATATTCTTTTAGCTAAGGCTTCCAATGCTGTTATTTTAGGATTCCATGTAAGACCTAATACGAAGGCGAGAGAACTTGCTCATAATGAGAATGTTGAAATTAGACAATACAGTATCATTTATGATTTAATAGCAGATATTAAGCAGGCTTTAGAGGGTATGCTAAGACCTGAAATTTCAGAGGAAGTAATTGGTTCTGTGGAAGTTAGAGATATTTTTAAAGTCCCTAAGATTGGAACAATTGCAGGTTGTTATGTTCTCAGTGGTAGCATTAGTAGAAATTCTAAAGTAAAACTGATTAGAAACGATATTGAAATTTACGATGGTAAGGTTTCTTCTTTAAAGAGACATAAGGATGATGCTAAAGAGGTTGCCAGCGGTTTTGAATGTGGAGTTGGAATCGAAAGATACAACGATATTAAAGTTGGAGATATAATTGAGGTTTATAGAATTAAAGAAACTCAAAGGACTCTAAGTTAATGGATAATGTAAGTAAAAGAAATAAGCGAATTGAAGGAGATATTAGAAGAGATATTAGCAATATTATTTATCGTGATATTGATAATATGGATCTTAGAATGATCTCTATTTCAAGGGTGGAACTTGCCAAGGATATTTCGGTAGCTAAGGTTTATTATACGATCTTGAATTGCAGTGATAGCAAGAAGAGGAAAATTGCTAAACTTTTGAAAATAAATAATAAAACAATTCGAATGTTTTTGAGTAAGAAGCTGAGAATTAGATCTGTTCCTGCATTAAATTTTATTTATGATGAAGGACTGGATAATACTTATAAAATTGAAATGCTTCTTAAGGAAGCTAAAAATGGAAGTAGTGGATAGCTTCTAATTGAATAAGATTTTGCCTAATGCTCCTTAATTGTAATTTTTTTTAGCATAAGAAATTATTTATTAGGCAATGGGCGACTCCTTTTTGGGGTCGCTTTTTTTTATGTATATGAGGTAAGAATGAAAGATATTTTCAAAATATTATGGCAAGAAATTAGAAAAAGGGATAATTTTCTAATTACTTCGCATATCTCTCCTGATGGGGATAATATTGGATCTTGTGTTGCGTGGTATGAAGTTTTAACTTCCATGGGTAAAAAAGCCTTTATTAGAAATCAAGACAAACTTCCGGATAAATATGAATTTATTTACGAAGGAATTGATATTAGAAATGCTGATGAGCAATCAGAATCCTTTGATAATGTGATAATTTTAGATATTGGAGCTTATAAAAGAGTTGGTAAGGTTAGGGATTTAATTAGTAAGGATGCCTTTATTATTAATATTGATCACCATGAATCCAATGATAAATTTGGAGATATTGCGATTGTTGATCCTTATTCTGCATCTACAACTCAACTTCTATTTGAGATTTTTAAATTTTGGGATATAAGCCTTTCAAAGAGAGCTTTAGAGGCACTTTATATGGGTATTTTAACAGATACCGGAGGCTTTAGACATCAAAATACTGATCAGAGATTATTTTTGATAGCAGCAGAGATTGTGGCAGGAGGAATTTCTCCGGCTTATGTAATGAGGAATACATTTAATAACAATTCTTTAGATTATATTAAAAATTCTTGTGAGGCTGTTAGCAAGAGTGTGCTTGAAGAAGAGTATTTGCTGTTAACAACTTATTTGGATAATAGTGATGAAAAACTTTTGGAAAGCGATTTAGTTTTAGAATTGATGAGTAGTGTTAGAGAGGCGGAAGTCTTTGTTTTTATTAGAGAAGAAAAGGATAAATTTAAATTATCTCTAAGATCAAAAAATGAATTTAATCTTTCAAAATTTGCCGGAAAATACGGAGGAGGAGGTCATCCTAAGGCTGCCGGTATTTCTCTAAATGAAGATTTGGATTTTATATACAAAGTCCTGCTTGAAGACTTAAAGAAAGAATTGAAGAAATTTTATGAATAAGATTTGTTTTGTAGATAAAAGAAAGTCCTTAGCAGAAATTAAAGAAGCGGTTAATGGCTCAGGATTTTTTATTTTGGTAGATAAGGATCAAGATTGGACTAGCTTTGATGTGGTTAGAAAAGTAAAAAATATTTTTAAAATTAAAAAAGTTGGGCATAGTGGGACTTTAGATCCTTTGGCTACCGGACTTTTAATTTTAGCTCTTGGGAAGGCAACTAAGCAAATTAATGATCTAATTTTGAGCGATAAAGAATATTTAACCACCTTTAAACTAGGTTATAAATCTAATACTTATGATCTTAAAGGTGAGATTCAAAAAATTACTGATGAGCCTGATTTAGCAAGAGAGGATATAGAATTTGCCTTGGCTAATTATAGAGGAAAGATTCTGCAAACTCCACCAATGTTTTCAGCTCTTAAGTATAAGGGAAAAAAACTCTATGATTACGCTCGTGAAGGCAAAGAAATAGTGAGAGAAAAGAGGGCTATTGAAATTTATTCTAATCAAATAATATCCTATCAAAAGCCTAATTTAGAGCTTAAAATTCACTGTTCCAAAGGAACTTATATTCGTTCAATTGCCAATGATTTGGGTGAGGATTTAAAAGTTGGAGCTTTGGTTAGTAGTCTGAGGAGAACCAAAATTGGCTCTTATCAACTTGAAGATGCTTTTAAAATTAAAGAGCTCTTAGATCTTAAAGAAAAACTTTTGGAGGCGAACCTTGTTTAGTGGGCTAGTGGAAGAAATAGGTACTATTGAGCAAATTTTAAGAGAGAGGGATTATTTCAAGATCACTATTCTTGCTAATTTTATTTTAGAAGATGTTAAAGTTGATGATTCGATTGCTGTTAATGGTATTTGTCTAACTGTTATTAGTTTTACCAAATTTAGTTTTACTGCTATAGCTGTTAAGGAAACTATTGAGAGATCTTGTTTAAAATATTTTAAAGTAGGAGATGAAGTTAATCTCGAAAGAGCTCTAAAGGTTTCTGATAGGCTTGGTGGACATATTGTTCAGGGTCATATTGATGCTATTGGCAAGGTTAGTAAAATTAAAAAACTGCAAAATAGTAATGAATTTGAAATAAGAACTGATCAGCATTTGATGAAGTATATAGTTTTTAAAGGATCTATAGCTTTAGACGGAGTTAGCTTGACTGTTTTTGAAACCGGACCGGACTTTTTTAAAGTTGCAATAATTCCTCATACTATAACTTCCACAATCATTAAGAATTGGAAAGTAGGAAGTCTGTTAAATATTGAAACAGATATTATTGGACGCTATCTAGAAAAAATGGTTTTAGAATCAAAGAAAGAAAATTTATTAGACAAACTAAAAAAATATGATTTTTAATAGAGGGTTATATGGATAGAATAGAAGATGTAATTGAAGATATAAAAAATGGCAAAATGATTGTTATTTTAGATGATGAAGATAGAGAAAATGAAGGTGATTTAGTGATGGCGGCAGAAAAAATAACTGCTGATCAGATTAATTTTATGGCAAAATATGGTAGAGGTTTAATTTGTATGCCTATTTCAGCTGAAATTGCCAAAGCTAAAAAACTAGATTTGATGACGAAGAATAATACTGAGAGTAAGCATACTAATTTTACTGTTTCAGTGGATTATCTAACAGGAACAACTACAGGAATATCCGCTTTTGATAGAGCAGAAACAGCCAAGGCTCTAATTGATGAGAATACGCTTGCTTCAGAATTTGCCAGACCCGGACATATGTTTCCTTTGATTGCTAGGAAGGGAGGAGTTTTAGTAAGAGCCGGTCATACAGAAGCAGCTGTTGATTTGGCAAAACTTGCAGGGTTAAAAGCTGCGGGTATTATTTGCGAGATTATGAATGACGATGGTACAATGGCAAGACTCCCTCAGCTTAGAGAATTTGCTAAGCAGCATAATTTAAAAATAACTACAATCAAGGATCTAATAGCTTATCGAAGAAAAACTGAAAATTTGGTTTACTGTGATTCGAAGGCGAAACTTCCGACTAAATACGGAGATTTTGAGATTAGATACTATGTTTCCAAAATTGATAACCAAGAGCATATTGCTCTAGTTAAAGGTGATGTTACAGTGGCTGAACCAATTTTGGTAAGAGTTCACTCAGAGTGCCTAACGGGTGATGTTTTTAAAAGTAAGAGATGTGATTGTGGAGATCAACTGGATTTAGCTATGAAAAAAATAGCTGAAGCCGGTAGGGGAGTTATAGTTTATATGAGGCAGGAAGGAAGAGGTATTGGCTTAAAGGCTAAAATTAAAGCTTATCATTTGCAAGATGGAGGTCTTGATACTGTAGAGGCTAATGTGGAATTAGGTTACGCTCCCGACTTAAGAGATTATGGAATAGGTGCTCAAATTTTGGTTGATTTGGGAATCAAAGAAATTAGACTAATGACTAATAATCCTAAGAAAATAATTGGACTTGAAGGGTATTCTTTGTCTAAAGTTGAGAGAGTTCCTTTAGAAGCCGGCTATAATGAAAAAAATAAAAAATACCTTGAGACTAAGAGAGATAAAATGGGGCATAAGATTCTCGGAAAATAGAACTATTGTGTTCTATAAATTGATTTATGGATAATATTAGAAAATAAAAAATGCCTCAATCGAGGCATTTTTTTATTTATTATTTTTGTTATTTAATTTTTAATTCCAAGCAATACTCCACTGAGCTCTGTCAGCAAACTTTATTTGGTATTCTCCATTAACAGGGTTTATTTCTTTAGAACTTTTAAATCCCGGAGCTCTATCTCCATTTAAGAACGCCCAGTCATTAATATAATTTGGACCAAATCCTTTCCCACCATTTTCAGTAAGTCCTTCTCCTTTTCCAATTAAACTTCCATTTAAGATTAGTCTTGTATAGTGACTCCATTCCTTAGGTTTTTCTCCCTTTAAGTAGCCATTAGGGACATAGACTCCTGCCGTTAATAAAATTATACTCCCTGTGTCAGTCCCTGCTGCTTTGGGAATAATTACATCGGCTTTTGAAGCTTCAAGACCAACTATCAACCCAACTCTAATGTTATCATCAATATTTCTCATTTCGTTAATTGGATGGGTAGCATTATCTGAAGCATAACCTCCGTATAGACCGTTATTATCATTTTTATAGCCTGCAAATCCTGATGAATAAAAATCTCCTTCAATTCTAACTTCTTCATCTTTGGTTGCTACTGAAATATCACTGGTAACCTCACCTTTGATATGTAGGGGCTTATCATCGGCACTATCATAGGTTACTATTCTGGTTGAAGAATTTTGATTGATTACTTTGAGGACATAAGGTAAGGACTCATTTGTAGAAGTAGTAAATGAATCTGTAGAAACAATTATTTTACCACCTACAAAATTTAAGTAAACATCCTTAGAGCTGGCAGGAACTTTATAGGTATCAATTCTGCCTTGTAATTCCGTCCAAGATTGAGTCATAGTTCTTGTGGGTTGTTCAGCTACAGAATGATTATATCCCGCAGGGAATACTTCGGTATTCAGAACATTTAATAATAGATTTGGATCTGTAATGGTATTATTCCATATATCAAGACCTTTTGCATAATCAGGAAGAGAAAAGCCCAATAACTTGGAGTCAGTAGGATCACTGCTGTCAACTTCATCCCAAAAGGTTGGACCTTTATAGCCGTAAGGTTTAGAACTTTCTTTTCTCAAAAGAAAAGCTAATTCTCCATTAAAATAAGTCTTTCCATAAAAATTTTGGATGGCAGTAAAAGCTCCCCCCATATCTCCTTTGGCAGAAGAGAAAAAGCAGTATTTTAGAGGGCTATCAGGATAAACATCATCCAGCGTCATGGTACAAGAAGTTTTACCATCAGTAGCTGTTGAAATTAAAGTCCATTTGGGTCTTTTTGCTCCTGCGGGAGTTACGGCTTTCGCGGATACAGACAGGGTCATATTCTCGTAAGGAAGGTTTTTATTATAGCCACTTGCTATAGTAACACTGCTATCCTTAGAAAGGAAATTACTCAAACCAATATTCTTAAGCCAAATAATATTTCTTTGCATGCCAAATTCCGCTAGGTAATATAATCTGGTTCTATCAATTGAATGTTCTATTGAATTTCTGTTATTTGTTATGATTGGGTAGAGGCTACTTGCCATGATAACCATGACTAGAGTTATCACTATTGCAACTACAATTGCTCCACCTTTTTTATTTATAATCTTCATTTTTGACTCCTATTTATAAACTACGATTTCTACATTTACTAATATAGCTAATCGTACCAGAATTCTCCAATTCTGTACCATTTTTTTTGATTGAAACTGAGATTTTTAAAGTCGCTTTTTTGGTAGTCTTTTGGATAAACTTGCCTGTAAAATCACCATTCACAAAACCCGCAAGATTTTTTCCATTCTTGAGGAACCTGTTGTTTTTAAATTCGTATGTCTGAGTTATTGCTCCATAAGAATCCACGATTTCAAGTTTACTATTAGAGTTTAAAACTTGCACTTCTGCACCTTTTTGGACATCTTCTCGAAACGATCCCTCTATTAAAGTTAGAGCATCATTAATTTGAGTTTGGGCAATGGTTCTCTTATAAGAATCCGAAGAAAAAATTATATACGAAGCTGCCCCTGCTAAAACAATTGCCGCAATCACAGAAGTAATGATGGCTTCCAGTAAAGTTAATCCTTTTTTTATTTTTAAATCTTTCATAATACTCCTCATTTCTACTGACATCCAGTGTACATGGTTAATGCGTTAGCTCCGTTATTCCATTTAATTTCACCTTTGATTAGTAGAACTGATGGTGCTTTGCCCATGCCAGCTTGATTATTCTCTTTAACTTCTACATAAGTAGTGTCAAATGAAAGTTTGAATTCTGTAATTCTGCCGTCAAGAGTGTCTTTAATTGTTTTGGCATTAGTTGAACCAATATAGCTTTTGATGCCTTCCCAGTCACCATTTTGACGGACATACGCTCTACTGGGAGATAAACTTATTTGTTCGAAGTATTTTGTTAAGATTTTTTTTGCTTGAGCCCTTTTCCCATTTTCAATAGTATTTTTACGACCTTGAGTAAAAGAGGTTAATATAGCAACTATTGAAATTGCTAAAATCAAACTAGCAACCAATAATTCTATCAATGAAACACCTTTTTTTTGTAAAATCTTCATAATTCTCCTATAATATTTTGTTTCACAGTTCTTTAAACAAGTATTAGCTCTGAGAAAAATACTTGTTAACAATTAGTTTTAAGTGGGGATATAAACCATCTTGATTCTCCTTTCGCTTTAAAATTTTCACTCTAGAAAGTCCCATTCTAATCTAAAGACTTCATGAAGGTCTTAAACTAGTAGAGACTCAAATTACTTGATAGGCATTTCCAAGTGAAGCCTTTTTTTTGAACAGTTAAAACCTTACAAAATAAGATGCTCCTCTATTACGACGAAGTCCCTCCTTTTGTTACCTATTATTAATAATATAGGTTTCGATGCTTTGTCTGTCAAGTATAAACTTTAAATAAAAATGTTTTAAAACGGGTATCAGAAGTTGATTATTGCTAGCTTTTTTAGGTCTAGTAAGAGGAGTTTTTTGCATTCATAGAGTAATCATTTACTGCGTCACGCTTAAAATTTGGCTCAGTCACCTACTATATGTAGGCTCAGTCGCCAAATTTTAACCAATCCTTGTAACTAATCACTCTCTAAACACAAAAAATAAATCTGGAAAATCATATTTTTGAAAAGGTTTCTTTTGGCTACAAAAGAAAGGAAAAAGTAAGTTAGTAGATTTTGAAAAAATCTTTTA
>PDWI01009284.1_pt1 | contig 16650 bp, 17 predicted proteins | sample 1430891 | NCBI WGS metagenome assembly PDWI01 (sample SAMN01162508, study PRJNA174530) | Oral metagenome, whole genome shotgun sequencing project. | biome: Marine environment; feature: Marine mammal; material: Swab sample of the gingival sulcus; isolation source: swab sample of gingival sulcus...
AACATTGTCAATAGTTGGGTTAGCCTTGATATCTGTAAACATATCATATGCTAAAGACGCTCCATCAAGTAGGTCAGTTACCTTCTTGCTAACACCTAGCTCTACTAAGATAGGGTCACTACATACTAAGGCTTTTTTAAATCCCCTAGCCTTAATTTCATCTACTATGCTGTTGATAGCACCAGCTCCATGGTATGAAGTTTCATTTAAAACAATTCTATTACTCATTTTTCTTTCAATAGCCAAAGTATGTTAAAATTATGTCAATTATGGGCACAAAAAAATATAGCATCACCAATAATTCTACCTACAAATAGAACATAAGAATAACAGCCCCCCGACTATTATCTCCTTTCTTAATAATAACTTTTTATTTACAAATATATTATTACATAAAAAAACAAACGACATAAGTTACAAATTGTTATTTTTGTAACATTATCGCTATTTTTATAGAATTTACCTAAATTTTTATAATATTTTTTATTGATATTTACTTAAGAAAAAGTAAAAGTAAACCGTTACCCCAAAGCTAAAAAGATTAATCCTTTTAGCAACCTCAGCTCAGATACTAATACATGGTAATAATCATAAAATTAAGCATACTATTGTAAGCATAATGACATAAATTATAAAAGCTGGGACTCGAACCCAATGCCGTCATGCACTACCAATGTATGAAAGAGAAGCAAAACTCCTCATTCTAGTTTGTATTCACCTACCTGGCCTACACCAAAATATTTAAAATAATAATCCCAGAACGATAGCTGAAACCTTAGGTGTAGCATTTCGACTCACTACTCCTTATAAGCTCATTAATAATCTTCTAATTCAGTAAGCCAGTTAGCCGACTGTATCTTGGCATCTAGTTCCCTGTACTCCTTAGAAACTTTGTCACTTAATTTTTGTACCTCTTTAACATCCACTACATTCATGTACTTGATTTCATTTCTAGTAATACGGGTCTGATAATTAGTAGCATCACGAACTACAGCTTCATACATATGTTTAAGATTTAAAAGCTGTTCCTTCTTAACTAGAGCCTCAGCAATACTCATCTGACCACCCTCAATACTAGTCTTCATATTAGTCTTATTAATAGCCTGTATCATAAGTATCAGCCTATCATTTACAGACTTGTATTCTTCCATGAGTTCATTTGGGTCTTCGATAAGTTCTTGCCCTTCTTGAACTTTTAGATTGCCCAAAATCCTATTTTGAATAGCATACAATTTCTCTTGCATATCAGAGCGCTCCATAAGAGCCTGCGCTAACTTCATAAATCCTCCTATGATAATTTTTAATTTGTTTAAAATTATCTCTAACTATGCTAAGGTATTGAAACCTCTTTTTAAGTTCTCTGGTATCGCTGCTACCAGCATCCTCGCCACCTCTTCTGGCGATTCCTTCATTCCACCATTACACCAAGCTACAGTCATGGAAATAGAACCATGACAATAAAGCTCCAAAGAAAATAAAATATCACTCGTAAGCTCCACCCCATTTTCTTTGAACTTATTCTTATAAAAATCTAAAATATAATTATAGTCATAATCTACCAAGGAATTTTGATCCCTAGTCTTAAAAGCCTGCTTAAAGAAAATCTTCTCACGCTTAATAAACTGAAACTTGAGCACAAGCCCTTCCTCAAGGGAAAGACTCACACCCATTTCATCAAAAGACTTCTCTACAAGACGCTCGAAATACCAGTTCACCAGTTCATACTTATCAGCAAAATTTCTATAAAAAGTCTGCCTAGTAAGACCTGATGCCTCGACAATCTTCGTCGTCTTAATATGCTCAATATCTTTAGTTTTCATAAGCTTTTTTAGCGCTTGCGCAAAACAGTATTTAGCTTTTGTAGACATTTATACTCTCTTTCATCACTCATTACACTTTACTTCATATCTAGAAATAATATATTATTAATAATATAAATGAAGTTAAAGACCTTATTAAATGGATGAGAAACGGATGAAGAACGACTGAGCAACAGATGAATAGTATAAACAATACAGGCGTCTGTTGCGAATGGACTTCTGAGTTCGTTTATCGCCATTTAGTAAGGTCTTATTTTTTATTCCACTAAGTCCCTAGTCTCTCTCGCAATAGCCAACTCCTCATTAGTAGGCACAACCAAGACCTTAACCTTAGAATCATCAGTAGAAACCACAGCCTCTTTACCTCTGATATTATTCTTTTCTTTATCTATCTTCACACCAAGATATCCTAAGTAAGCACATACTTCTTCACGCACGTCCTTATTGTTTTCACCTAGACCAGCAGTAAAGACAATAGCATCAATACCATTCATCTCAGCAGCATAAGCACCGATATACTTAGCCACACGAAGGTGGTAAACATCCATAGTCTCTATAGCACGCTCGTCACCTCTTGCTACTGCATCCTCTAAGTCACGGAAGTCATTAGAAATCTTTGAAAGACCTAAAACACCAGACTTTTTGTTTAAGATAGTAGTAACTTCATCAAGAGATATACCCTCTTTATTAGCTATAAACTGAATAATAGCTGGATCAATATCACCACTTCTAGTACCCATTACAAGACCTTCAAGAGGAGTAAGACCCATGGATGTATCCACTGACTGACCACCGTCAACCGCACAGATACTAGCACCATTTCCTAAGTGACAAACTACAGTCTTTAGGTCTTTTTTATCCTTGCCTAATATAGCTGCAACTCTTTCAGAAACAAACTTGTGGCTTGTTCCATGGAAGCCGTATCTTCTTACCTTGTACTTCTCATAATACTCGTAAGGAAGTCCATATAGGTAAGCCTTTGGAGGCATAGTTTGGTGGAAGGCTGTATCAAATACACCTACTTGCACAGTGTTTGGCATAAGCTTCTCACAAGCTTCCACACCTATTAAGTTTGCAGGGTTATGAAGTGGAGCCAAGTCAGAAACTTCCTCTACAGTCCTCTTAACTTCATCCGTAATAATTACAGAAGACTTAAATGCTTCTCCACCGTGAACAAGCCTATGGCCTATAGCATTTATCTCGTCCATTGAAGAAATCACACCATCTTTCTCATTTGTAAGAGCTTCGATAACACATTTGATAGCGTCATTATGGTCTTTAAGCTCTACCTCTTTAGTGATTTTTTCTTTTCCAGCTGGAGTATAGGCAATAAGTGAACCATCGATGGCTATCCTATCGCAAAGCCCTTTGCATAAAACAGACTCATTCTCCATATCAATAAACTGAAACTTAAGTGATGATGAACCACAGTTTATAACTAAAATCTTCATATTTTTATCTCCTTCATTCTTAATTTGAATTTATATTCACATGAATTGTTTTTAATTTAACTTATCAAGACAAACCATCTGAACCCTTATAGCTTTTATCTAAAGAAAGTTTAACCCCATTCAGATAATACTCCCAAACTACTTATTAGCTTGAACAGCAGTAATCGCAGCAACCCCAACTATATCATCAGCGCTACATCCACGAGATAAGTCGTTTACTGGCATAGCAATACCTTGAGTAATAGGTCCATAAGCCTCTGCCTTAGCTAGTCTTTGTGCTAATTTATAACCGATGTTTCCAGCATCTAGGTCAGGGAATACAAGAACATTTGCCTTACCTGCAACCTTGCTATCTGGAGCCTTGCTAGAACCTACTGAAGGTACTATAGCAGCATCTAGTTGAAGCTCTCCGTCAAGTTTAACATCAGGATTTAGTTCTTGAGCTATCTTAGTAGCATTTATTACCTTGTCAGCATCTGGGTGCTTAGCACTACCCTTAGTAGAGTGGGAAAGCATAGCTACCACTGGCTCTTCTTGAACTAATAAATCAAATGATTTAGCAGAAGAAAGTGCTATAGCTGCAAGCTCTTCTTCATTTGGATTTTGTACTAGTCCACTATCAGCGAAGATAAATGTACCATTTGAACCGTACTCACAATCAGGCACTACTATAACAAAGAATGCAGAAACTAACTTAGTACCTGGCTCAGTTTTTAGTATTTGTAATGAAGGTCTAAGCACATTTGCAGTAGAATTTACTGCACCTGCTACCATACCATCACAGTATCCCATCTTAACAAGCATAACTCCAAAATAAAGCTCGCTTTCCTTAAGAAGTTTAGTAGCCTCTTCCTCAGTCATACCCTTATTTTTTCTAAGTTCCACTAGGGCAGCTACATACTCATCAAACTTATCAAAAGTCTCAGGATTTATAAACTCAACTCCGTCTAAATTCCACTCAGGAGCTACCTCCCTAATCTTAGCCTCATCTCCAACTAATACTACATTAGCGAAGCCCTCTTTTATTATCTTGCTGGCTGCTTCCACAGTCCTTTTATCAAAAGATTCAGGTAGGACAATAGTCTTTTTATTCTCCCCTGCTCTTTTTTTGATGACATCAATAAAACCCATCAATTTTCTCCTTTCAAAATACATTTCATACTTATATTAACATTTTTATTTATTTTACTCAACTAATTAAGGTGTAGCAAGTCGAAGCTCTACCTATTTATTTAGTGAAAGCTACACTTCTTTATCAAGCCAATCTTTCCTCAATCAACTTAGCAAGTCCCTTAGCCTTTTCTTCAAGCATCTTATCGTCCTTGCCCTCAATCATAACCCTAATCACAGGCTCTGTACCAGAAGTCCTAACTAGAACACGACCCTCACCTGAAAAGGTTCTCTCAAGCTCTTTGATAGCCTCAACTATCACTTCATCATCCTTAAAGCCATACTTCTTCTTATCATCCACCCTAGCATTTACAACCACCTGCGGTAAAATAGTGATAGCCTTTGCAAGCTCAGATAGCTTTTTATCAGTCTTTTTCATAACTTCTAGTATGTGGATGGCAGTAAGAAGTCCATCACCAGTGGTATTTTCATCCAAGAAAATAATATGTCCTGACTGCTCTCCACCTAGGTTGTAATTATTCTCTAACATATGCTCTAGGACATACCTATCGCCAACAGCAGTCTGCTTAATAGCTATACCCTCTTCCTTACCCATAATAAATAATCCTAAGTTACTCATAATGGTTGCAACTATGGTAGACTGTCTAAGCCTTCCCTCTTCCCTCATGAAAAGTCCTACTATAGCCATGATGGCATCACCCTCTATAAGCTCGCCATTCTCATCTACTGCCAAGCACCTGTCAGCATCCCCATCAAAGGCAAATCCTGCATCAGCCCCTACCTGCTTCACATATAACTTAAGGTCTTCCATATGGGTAGAACCACAGTTTTTATTTATATTTGTTCCATCTGGTTCATTATGGATAATTATAACCTCTGCACCAAGTTCCCTAAGAGCTAGTGGAGCTGATACATAGGAAGCACCATTGGCACAGTCTATTACTATTTTTAATCCATCCAATCTACAGTCTATCTGTCTTTTAGCGAATCTTACATAGTCATAAATACTCTCAGTCCTCTTGCTAAACCTACCTACATCTTCTCCCTCTGGAAGCTCGAATTCATAATCAAGCATGGATTCAATCTCTTCCTCTAGGGCATCAGAAAGTTTGAAACCCTTTGCATTAAAGAACTTGATTCCATTATATTCCACTGAATTATGTGAGGCTGAAATAACCACACCAGCATCAGCTGAATACTCCCTGGTAAGATATGCCATAGCAGGTGTAGGCATTACGCCCAAACTCATAGCATCAGCACCCACTGAAAGTATACCCGCTACCAAGGCAGCCTCTAGCATCTGACCAGAAATCCTAGTATCTCTAGCAATTAAAATAGTAGGCTTTCTCTTATTTTCCTTAGTCAAAACATAGGCGCCTGCCCTACCTATCTTAAAGGCTAACTCCACAGTCAAATCCCTATTAGCTATACCTCGTACTCCATCTGTTCCAAAATATTTTCCCATTTTACCTACCTTATAAAAATCATTTCAAAGGGCAACATTGTGCTCTAATCATCGTTCTCTTCTGTCTCTTCTTCTGTTGTTTTTTCTGAGTCATCTTCCTTTTTTAGCACTAGAAGCTCTCTAAATATTCTTCCATTTACTAGCTCCATATCCTTAGGAAGTGATACAAGTACCTCTGCTGTAAATTCTCCCTCTTCACTAAGCTTAGCTAAGTCGATTACAGGATTTAAAGAATCTACGTCTATCTTATCTAAATCAGCCTTGCTTCCTTTAAGAACTATCGGTATAGAACCAGCTCCTGCAAATTCATAGTCAAAGTCATCATCCTCATTTTTAAATTCTATGTCTTCATCAAGTATATCCACTTCCTTCTCAAGAAGCTTATCCACCTTAACATCTACATAAAAATCATCCTTGTCCATAAGGTATATACCCTCTGGCAAATAGTTTTGCAACTTAGTCTCTATCCTCTTAGTATTTTCATTGAAAGTTCCCAAATCAATATCACTTATATTTATAGAGTACAAATTAGCTAAATCTTCAGCATACCCCCTTACCTTTACCTTGCTCAAGGAAGGTTTAATATACTCTATCCTATAATCACTAGAAAGCTCACCAAAAGGCTTAACATAGATAGTTCTTTCCTCTATCTTTTGTACAGGAAGCTCAACCTCTACAGTTCCACTACTTATCCTAAGCCCATCTATTTCATTACCCAAGCTATCGAGTATTTGTGGCTTAACATAAAGGGTAATATCATCTTTTACATTCTCTATATTTATAGGTACTATTACAGAAGAAATAAGCGCAAGCTTAGACTCAGTACCTGTTATCTCCACTTGATTAGGGGTGATACCAGGCTCTAATTTAATGTATCCGCTAGCTACTTCCCCCTCATAGAAAGGGGTTGCAGTCTTGAGCTTAGACATGATTTTCTCTATGGAAATCACCATCATGGATGGACTCTTGCGAACTAGCTCCACTCCGACTGGCAAGTCGACATCTAAATCCACTGCCCCAGTAACAGAAACCTTGCTAAGATCAGCCTTTACTGATACATCCTTCTTATTTAAGGTATTTAAAACAGAGCGTTTACCCTTTAATTTCAGATTTACTGTATTTCCCTCTAAGTATTCCACAGCCCTATTTTTAGAAGTAATCGTATCCTCGTTTATAATACCAACTTTTACATTATCTATAGTTTTACTTGTAACTGGATCTTGATAATTTATTATCATAAACCATAAGATGATGGCAAACAGTACCGATAAGAGCTTCCAAGGCCAGTTATTAAAAAGTCTATTCATCATTTCTATGTATACCTTTCAATATGCTAAACGGTTTAAGGTCTCTAACCGTCTGAGTCTTAGCAGTACCTATAAGTTTCTCTCTTAAATATTCCTTGCTTATATTTCTGATAACGCTTCCGTTCTTCGCCAGGGAAACATAACCAGTCTCCTCAGAAACGATAATAACCAAGCAGTCCGAAATCTCACTTATTCCAATCCCTGCCCTATGCCTAGTACCTAATTCCTTAGAAATAGTATAATTTTCAGAAAGTGGTAGGTAGCAAGTAGCAGCGATAATCCTATCATTTTTTATTATTACAGCTCCATCATGAAGAGGTGTATTGTGTTCAAAAATATTTACAAGAAGCTGGGAAGAAACCATTGCATCCATAGGAATACCCGTACCAGCATGGTCCTTTAAACCCACATCTTTTTCTATAACAATAAGCGCACCTGTCTTAGTGCTAGCCATCTCCATGGTAGCATCCACTATCTCATCGACTATAGGTACGCTCATATGGTAGTATTCACTTTCATAATTTTTTTGATTGAATAATCCTGAAAAAACCTTCCCTCTACCCAAGGATTCTAAAGCAGAACGAAGCTCTGGTTGAAATAAGATAATTACAGCAATAATACCTACATTCAAGGTCTTGGAAATAATCCACAAAATAGTATCCAGTCTAAAAGCCATAGCCACTACAGCAAGTCCGACTATTACTACCAAGCCCTTAAATAAAACCCAAGCCCTAGTACCTCTGAGCCAACTGATAATTTTATATATACCAAAAGATATTATAATTATTTCTATAATATCTCTTACATTTACAGTTGGTAACTGATTTATTAAACTCTTTCCCCAGATAATAATCGGTTCTAGGCCTCCCAATACAAACACCTCCATAAATCTAGCCAAAGGCTAAATCTCGGCTTAATCGTAATCTATCTCTACTCTATTATCTTTCTTTCAACATTTGCCTCTGGCATCTTTATCTTAGGCACAGCCTTTACATAATAATAGTAGTCATCATCTTCAAACTGATGTTTTTCTATCTTCTTATAGTCAAGAGAAAATCTCATAAACTGTGCTACTACAGCCAATAATATAGCCAATATAGTTCCAAAAAAAACAGCTAATAATGATATGTTTGACTTAAGAACTAGGTTTCCAATAATAAAGCCAAATAACATGATAAAGCCACCAAAACCTATAGCTATATAATGCACTTGTTCAAACTCTAGACGAGATACATAGTAAGTAGCTATTATAACCACTGCAAATACAAAAATCGTAAGCAACATAGCCCTATTTGATATAATCTCACCCATGAAAAACTTATACATATCAAGCAATACAAAAGGCATGTCTGTCATACCCTCACCCTTGATAGCTAACAAGCCACCTAGGCTTCCAGATAAGTAGTAAACCATCACACCAACAGCTACTGGAACTATGGCCACAGGACCTATAAAAAGAGCTGCTATAATGGGAACCACATAAGGTATATGTATACTCAAACAAAAACCAGTAATAATAGCCATCAATGCCTTATCTCTAAACATGGTAAGAAACATAAGATATATTATGAGCAATACAACGAAGACTATAAATCCAGCCTCTATAGAGACCATCGTAATCCTAGCTGTTGAAATAAGCATAACAATCATAGTAAACCATATATCTGGCACAAAGGTAACTATAACAGATAATAGAAGTTTAACAGGTAAGCTAGATATAACAGTCAAAGTAGTACCTTTATCGAACTGGTCTAAGAAACCATCCAAAAAAGAGAATACAACAAATGCAAATATGAACTTTATCAAAGGCACTAAGAAAAACTCTACCTTTTTATAGTATTCTATTAATTTAGCCCTCAAATCTAATAATTTTACCAAAGTTTCCTCCTCTTACTTTGAGCTTTTTAAGTAGCTAGCTCAAAGATAATTTCGTAATTAATTGTACTTTCTAAGCTTCTTGAGCATTCTTTCTAACTGCTCACCCAAAACTGCGCTTGTATTGTATTTCTTCCTATAAATCAGACTAGCAAGAACACCATAAACAATCATAAATACAAGCCAAATAAGCCCATAATGTTTAGCCATAGCTAAGAAATCTAGGCTCATAAATTCCTGAGTGTCGTTTATAAACTTAATCCCTACATCAGCTAAAAAAAACAAGGCAAGACTAACACTAACACCTAAAAGCACTAAAAAGGTATTAAATCCTACATAATCCGTCTTAAAATAAGAAAGATTATCCAAACTTTTTTTATTTTTTTTCTCGAATGATGCTATCTTAGTCATCATCCTTACCTTATTTGGATTTACCATCTAAGTCTCCTACATTTTATAAATATTGTGGTATAAGAAAGAAAGCTAAGCATCTTCTTTCTCAAACCAATCCTTATCATATCTAACTCCTGCATGCCAGAATATCCATTCTTCAAGTCCAGCATCATAGGCTCCCCTAATCTGGTCTCTTATAGCCTTTTTATCATATTCCATATACCTACCAGCACCGAGATATGAAGCTGTAAACGCCTGTAACCATGGCCTAACTATAGCTACTTCCTTATCACTTCCCGCTAGCATCTCAGCTGAGGCCTCCATAGAACCCTTTATAATCTCATAAGGATAGAAGTCAGCATATGCACCTGGAGGTGTACCGAAGTATCCCTGACCATAGTGGGATGGATATACCATAGGGCATATTACATCCAAGTTCTCTGACATACCAAGATAGTCTTGACCTACAGTCTTGGCATCGTACTCACTGGTAATAATAGTACCAAAGACATCTGCCGATACTACAAGTCCCTGTTTATTTAGGGTATCCCTTACCGTCTTAGTATATTCTAAAATAATATTTCTCTTATCGTCATCACCAGCAGCCAAGCCATCAAAGTCTACATTAGAGTAATTCCCCTCTGCAAAACGAATGTAGTCAAACTGGATTTCCTTAAAACCATCTAATCCAGCCTGCTTAGCTATGTCCAGTAAATAATCCCAACTCTTTTTATTGTATGGATTTACCCAGTTTACAGCATTATAAACCCAAAGACTACCATCTCTATTCTTAATAGCTAGGTCATTTCTTTGACTCGCTAGATATGGGTCTTTAAAGCTGACTATCCTAGCTATAGGATAGATATTGTGCTCATATAAAACGTCCATAAGAGCATCTATATCATTAATGTATACAGCGGCTGAATCAACCTCTGTCACAGATGGTACATTTATCTGATACGTAACTACACCATCATCACTTTTAACATCTATAACGAAGGCATTTATTTCTGTATTATCTGCTATATCCAGGAGCTGATCCATAAAGACTGGATTTTGAACTACACTACTAACATATAGACCCTTTACCTTTGGTGGCTCAAAGTAAGTAAGTGGATTCAACTTATCTATAGGCATAAAGTCTCCAGCATCATATATAGGCTCTGCAACTGCTACTTCAGGCTCGGTCTCAGCCACTTCTTCTGTAATGTTCTTCATAGTAGAATCATCTTCTGTACTCTCTTCTATAGTAATAGTCTTACAAGAAGCGAAGCTCAGTCCCAAGACTAATGCCACAAATAAAAGCCCTATCTTTTTAGTAAAATCTGTCATATATATCTCTCCATAATCTAATGCTTATAGTCAATCTAACGCCAATAGTCTAAGTTTCAAAATACTTTTACAAGCTCAAAAAAGCTATCCTCACTAAGAATAGGTTTAAGCTTAGGGTTATCTTCCCTAAGCCTAAGCTAAACAAGTATCTTCCCTAGAGAATAACTTTTGAGTCAAATGAGCATTTTAAAAAACGCCTTCGTTTCGTCATCTAAGTAGTCTATCGCTAATATATATTAGTCTTCAACTGGAACTACTACTGACTCATCAAACTCATCTTCGTCTATTTCAAAAATCTCATCATAATCATCATCATCAAAATCATCGAAGTCATCAAAATCATCGTAGCTCTCTTCGAAGAAGCACTTATAAACTACATATCCTACAGCAAGAACTCCCAATACTGAAAGTAAAACTATAAGCCATGTACGCTTTTTCTTCTCTACTACTACTGTCTGACTTGGACTAAACTTAGCTACATAATCCATAGCAGCTTGTAATTTCTCATTTTCTGTTGGTCTAAAAAAATTTAACATAATGTCTTCCTTTCTTCTAAAGGTGAATTTAAAAATCTATTTTTTTCACCCCTGATAAATTAGCCATTATCTTCTTTAAGCCTACCGAAGTGAAGTTTACACTTAACTCATAATCCGCGCCAGCAGGTCTAATTTCTAGTATTTCACCAACCTCATATTTCTTATGCATAACGAAGTCGCCAACCTTTAGGTCTATCTCCTTAGCTGGTTTCACATCCTTCTTAGCAGCCTTATAATATGACTTATACGGAGTAGGTTTTCTCTCTTTCACTTTTTGTCTAGCAGAGTAAGACTGTGCACTCCTCTTAGCTGATTTCACATCGAGAAGTTCATCTGGTATCTCTTCTATAAACCTAGATACAGGATTATAACTGGTATTTCCATTTAAAAACCTGTTCTTAACAGAGAGCATAACCAGCTTTTCCTGAGCTCTGGTGATACCCACATAGCAAAGCCTTCGCTCCTCTTCTACCTGTTCATCCCCCTCATTAATGGACATATAACTAGGAAAGAGTCCGTCCTCCATACCCGGCATATAAACTAAGGGAAACTCTAGTCCTTTGGCACTGTGCAAGGTCATAAGTGTAACATAGTCTGCATCTTCATCATAGCCATCTACATCAGATATGAGAGCAATATCCTCCAAGAAACCTGTCAAGCTTATCTCCTCAGCCGTATCGTCATATTCTTTAAACTTACCGATAAGTTCCCTTACGTTGGCTATCTTCTCCTCAGCCTTGTCCTTTTCTTTGTGAAGTTCGTCATAAAATCCAACCCTATCCACTATATCAGCAGCAAAGTCTTCAAGCGAATCCATGCCTTTAGCTTCTTCAGCAAAAGTCCTTATAAGCTCAGCAAATTCTCCAAGTTTTTTCTTATTTCTATCTGTAAACTCATCTATCTCATCTATCATTTCTAGGACTTCAAATAGACTCATTTCATGCTTAATAGCATAGTCTTTGACTTGATTTACCGTACTCGCACCTATACCACGCTTAGGGTAATTTATAATCCTATCAAAGGCAACATCGTCCTTTGGCTCATTTATAAGTCTAAGGTAGGCGATAAAATCCTTTATCTCCTTTCTCTGATAGAAGTTCGTGCCACCTAGTATCTTATAAGGTATTCCCTGATTAAAGAGTCTCTCCTCTATCACCCTACTCTGGGCATTGGTTCTATATAATACACTCTGGTCCTTATACTTATATCCAGCCTGCAAGTTAGCTCCCACGAGCTCCACTATGACCCTAGCCTCCTGTTTCTCATCAGGCAAATTATAGAAACTTATCTTCTCACCCACAGGATTTTCAGTCCAAAGTCTCTTGGCCTTCCTGTATGTATTTCCCTTGATAACAGCATTGGCAGCATCCAGTATATTCTTAGTAGAACGATAATTTTGCTCTAGTTTAATGACCCTTGCAGATGGATAGTATTTCTCGAAACTCAAGATATTGGTAATATCCGCTCCCCTAAACTTGTAAATAGACTGGTCATCATCACCCACCACACAGAGGTTCTTATGCTTCTTAGCTAGCATATTCACTATCTTAAACTGTATCATATTGGTATCTTGATACTCATCTACCAAGATGTATTTAAACTTATTTTGGTAATGAGCTAAGACATCTGGCTCCGATTCAAAAAGCTTGACCATATAGTAGAGCAAATCACCGAAGTCAAGAGCATTATTCTTCTTTAATTCCTTTTGGTACTGTTCATATATCTCAGCTATCTTCCTCTTCCTATGCTCACTAGCATAGGCATTATAATAGTCGTCAGGAGACATAAGTAAGTTCTTAGCCTTGCTAATCTCAGATAGGACGGCAGCCTCCTTATAAGCCTGCTTATCTAAGTTATTATTCTTTACTATATCCTTGATGACCTTCTTGCTATCTGTAGTATCATATATAGTGAAGCTCTTAGAAAATCCAAGCTTGTCTATATCACGTCTTAGAAACCTCATGCAAGCAGAGTGAAAGGTACTCACAAAGACCTGAGAACACTCACCGAGTAGCGACTCCACCCTCTCAGCCATCTCCTTAGACGCCTTATTAGTAAAGGTAATCGCCATGATTTCCCAAGGCTTAGCCAAATTATTTTCTAAAATATAAGCTATCCTATGGGTAAGCACCCTGGTCTTACCACTACCAGCACCTGCAAGAAGTAATAAAGGCCCCTCTGTACAAAAGCAAGCCTCACGCTGTTTTTCATTTAATGTATCATACTTATTCATATATTTTCTCCTATATCATTCCTAGAACATAATAGCACACTTGTTCCTATTTTTCTAGTAGATTTTAGATTATCTCTTTAAAGAAAATCCCTAAGATGTTATAATATTTTTAAGTTTATTTTCCCGACAAGGGTACGAATATTTACCCTAAGGTGATTTTTCTAAGACAAGGAGATAGGATATGAATTTTAAAAAACAAAGTATAGATGAGATGAATCTCTGTTACAGTTCGGCAGCAAATATAGTAAAGGGAAACTCGGAGCTTTACTTTGGAGCTGATGGACGAGGAGCCCTAAAAAAATACTATGGAGAAAATTTCAAAAACTGCCTCACACTTTGGGATGAACTAGACAACCTAGGTGGTGTCATGTCTATAGTACATCTGCCAGACTATGAAGATATCTTCTTCGTATCCACTGGATTCTACTCCGTAATGAAGGCAGAAAAATCCAAAATATATATGATAAAAATGAACAAAAATAAATTTGAAAAAACAGAGATAGCAGAAGTCGACCATCTTCACAGATTCGGTATCATCACCACAGACAATAAACGCTACCTAATAGCCAGCTCCATACACAGTGGCAAAAAGGATATGGCAGACTGGTCTAAGCCAGGCAAGATACTAGCTTGTGAACTTCCTATGGACTTAAACACAGTCTTCGAATGTGAACTAAGAGTCATAAAAGACGACCTTAGACTAAACCATGGACTAAACATCACCAAATACAAAGGAAAGGACGTAGCCCTAATAGGCTCACAGTCAGGTGGATTCATCCTATATCCACCTAAGCCGTTTAAGGACTGGAGCTTCGAAAAGATACTGGACTTCCCAGTCAGCGACATGCTAAGCATAGACATAGATGGAGACGGCAATGATGAACTAGCCCTCATCACCCCTGTTCATGGTGACCACGCTGGTATATACAAAAATATAGATGATGAGTGGAAGTGCGTATATGAATACAAAAAATACCTAGACTTCTACCATGGCATAGCAGTAGGAAGTATCGGCGGTGTTCCAACTGCAGCCTTCGGTGCCAAAAAAGAGGACATGGACTTATACATAGTCCAGTACGACCCAGAGAAAAAGACCTACTTCTCCCAAGTAATAGAAAGTGGCGTCGGACCTATGAGCATAGCCATACACAACAGCCCAGATGGCAGAGACCTCATCCTAAGCGCCAACAGCTCTATAAATGAAGTAGCTATATATACCTATGAAGATGAAGAGGTGTGAAAGCTCTGCATAATACCCTTTCAAAATAACAAAGAGAATGAACAAACATTCTCTTTGTTTAATATCGATTTACTCTCCATTTCAATACTTTTCGACTTATCGCTATTATCCCTGTTAAAATATATTTTTCACCTGCTTAACTCTGCTCCTATATCCCTACCAGCATATATAATCCGTATAACTCTTACAATAGCATCTTTTTCTATAGGATAATAAAATACTATATACTTACCCACAGTAAAAGACCTTATCCCTTGGCTTAAACACGGTTCCTTCCCATATACTTTGTATCTGTAAGGAAGATTTTCTAACAAAGCTATCGCTTCAACTATTCTGTTTATTTGGTTTTCTGCAATTCTAGGTACAAGCAGTTCATATGCAATATACTCATAAATTTCATCTATATCATTTAATGCTGCATCTGAATATACCACTTTATAAATCATATCCCATACTTCCTATTTAAATGTTCTCTCACTTCTGCTGCAGTATGGACATCACCATTCTCAAAATCTCTTATCCCCTCATTTATCGCTTCAGCAAATTCTTCCTCAGTTAATTCCTCAAGACAAAGTGGTTTTTTCCTAGGTAATTTTATCTCAAACGGTATACCTCTTTGCAAGATAACCTGCCTTAAAAACATAGCAACAGCATTAGACATAGGTATACCTAATTCTTTCAAAACACTTTCTGCTTCGGTTTTTATATCTGGTTCAACTCTCACATATATATTAGATGTTCTTGGCATAATAAAACCTCCTCTTTTTAGAGAATAACACATTTGATTGCTAACAGCAATACATTATCTTAATAAAAATACAAATCATCTAAAAACTCAGCTCCTAGCACAAAGTAGGAGCTGATATAAATATTGTGATTTAATTTTATAGGGTTTACCCCAACATTTGACAAAGAGCCTTAATATATTATTTATAATCAAATTCCAAATACTCTTCTGGATGCTCTCTTTGGTTCCAATATCCTCTTACATCACATTGTTCCATACGATAACATCAAACGCTCCATAATAGTTGCCATTTGTGCCCTAGTTAATATCTTGTCTGGAGCAAATGAATTACTACTTACACCAGAAATAATTTTAGCTTTCTGAAAACTTTTAACAGCTTCCTTCGTTTCTTCCGATTTATTCTCCAAGTCAGAGAAAGTCCAATAATATGGGTCTACAAAAGGTATATTTAATTGCTTGTTTTCTACCATTCTATATAGATAAACGCAAGCCTGCTCTCTTGTAACATCAGAATCTGGCTCAAAGCTTGAAACTTCATCCTCTTTAATAATCTGATTAGCCTTCGCCCAAGTAAGTGCATGCTCATACCAATTACTAGCCTCACCACTTAATTTGTCTTCTGGATGCTTACTTATCCACATATTATACATCATCTGCAAAACTTGCGCCTTAGTTAATGTCATATTGGGACCGTACTTATTGTCACCAATACCACCCACTAGTCCTAGTTCATAAGCCTTATTAATTGACCATTTTGCCCAATAATCATCTGCCACATCTAGGAAATAGCTTGCTGGATGACTAAAATCATACCAAGAAATTTCGCATCTCTACAAAGGCATTCATTATTTTAATACTTACATCAATGGCAATTTCAGTTCTCAGCACTGCTGAAAGCATTGCTATTCCTGCTTCTATGAAAACTATGAGATTGATACAATTAAACTTTGCCTTTAAACCCTGAAACTTTTTGTGGACACTCTGAAATTATTCCTTTGTACTCTGAAACGATTTATAGACACTCTGAAATTATTCCTTTGAACGCTGAAATTATTTGTTTCTAAAGCTGTAGAACTCAGAACTTTTTTTAGTAAACAATAATAGTGTAAACAAATTTGA
>PDWI01005342.1_pt1 | contig 16645 bp, 15 predicted proteins | sample 1430891 | NCBI WGS metagenome assembly PDWI01 (sample SAMN01162508, study PRJNA174530) | Oral metagenome, whole genome shotgun sequencing project. | biome: Marine environment; feature: Marine mammal; material: Swab sample of the gingival sulcus; isolation source: swab sample of gingival sulcus...
AGGAACAAGTCACTCATTAGCGACCAAATTATAATATCATTTTTGTGTTAGTTTAGCAATACCCTTTTTTGATTTTTTTAAACATTTTTTAAGAGGATTGTTAATCTTTAGAACAACCGCTAGTAATTGTCACTAACGATTAGTTCGGAACTAACAACTTTTATATATTATCATCATCAATTTTAGTTGTCAACTATTTTTTTCGAGAATAAATTGCGATGTAGCGTTTTTTGATATTTTTCTTCTAAAATTATTCAAAATACATTTTTATCCTAACTTGTTTTAATATTTTTTCTAATGATTATAAAAACTTTCATAAATTAGATAAAGACCATTATGCAAGCTTGCTTGTAATAATTTCTGACATTAATTATCTAAAATGATATCGTAATTTGTATTAAAATTAGTATAATATATATAACTTATTATACGATACAAATCATAGCCATTCTTATTCTTATTAATCAAAAAGGAGAACAACATGAATAAAATTATACAATATATAACATTAATACTATTTTTTATTATGTTAACCACGCCCACACTAATTAATTTTGCAGATGATAATGCCATCTATGTATCCACCGATGGTAATGATAATAATACTGGAACGTTTCATTCACCTTATAAAAGTATTCAATATGCCTTAGATCATGCAACAGCAGGCACTACAATATATATACGAGAAGGTAATTATTATGAAACTCTGCAAATTCGACATTCTGGTAATAAAAACGATGGTCACATTACACTAATGCCCTACCGTAATGAGATGGTAAAAATTGATGGTTCCAAAATAAGTTCCGATGAAAGAGCAACTAATCTAATACGTATCGATGGACAATCGCATATAACTATTGAAGGATTAATTTTTTGCGACTTAAACAGCGAACATTCTCGTGGTATATATATTACAGATAATTCACATCATATATATATTTCCAATAACGAATTTTATGATATAAACACTTCGAAACTAGATAAAAATAATTTTGGAGGTGCTAATGCCATCAGCGTTAAAAGTTATTATGAAAAATATCCAATACATAATATCTATATTTACAATAATGATATTCACGATTGCACTTTAGGATTTTCAGAAGCAGTTGTCCTTTCTGGAAATGTATATGATTTTGAGATTTACAATAATAAAATTAGCGATGTTACTAATATTGGTATCGACATAGCAGGTCATTATGGACATTATCACGGCAATGAACATACAAATCAAGCACGAAATGGAATAATTCACCATAATACTGTTCAGTATTGTAATTCCTACCATGGTGCGGGTTCAGCTTCTGGAATTTATATTGATGGTGGCAAAAAGATACTAATTAAAGATAATGTCGTTAGTTATTCTGATTATGGTATAACGGTGGGGTGTGAAACGAAAGACAAAAAATCATATGATATTGTAATAGATAATAATACTGTGTTTATGAATGCTAAATCAGGGATTTCAATAGGTGGATATAATGAAAGATCTGGCTATGTACGTGATTGTAAAGTTATCAATAACAAAACTTATAAAAATAATCAATTGCTAACTAATCGTCACGCCGAAATTAATATAAAAAGATGCAAAAATATATTAATTGCACATAATATCTTATATGGTATAGCCGACACTATTAATGATGAAGAGCAACATAAAAAAACTAAAAAAACATATAGTTATCCGATAATATCTAATTACTTGAGCGCATCAAATATAAAATTTAAGACCAATATATGCTATTCTGATTTAAATCTTATGAAAACATCATTTTTATGGCATAAAAAGAATAAAAACTACGAAGAATTTCTATTTAACTACGCATATGATTCTCCACTAATTTTTTTAAACCCACAATATACTAATCCAGAATTAGGCAATTTTAAAGTTCATCCCATAAAAAAACTTATAATAAAAGCCATTTTTAAATCAAAATATATACAAACTATTCTTAATGATTATAAATATTATCATAAATGGTTATCGCTCTCTAAATATCATTTTAAATTCTTAAATACTATCAATAATCAAAACAAACATCATTTTTTATCATTTATAAAAAGAAAACATAAACAGCACATGATATTTTTACAAAACTAACGAGCATCCTATCAACAGATGCTCGTGTTTTTTTAATTTATGAAACAATCTTAGCACTTAGCTTTTCGCCGCCAATAATATGAAAATGTAAATGCTCTACCTCTTGACCACCATCATCACCACAGTTAGAAATAACTCTATATCCACTGTCTTTTATCCCCATTAAATCAGCAATATGATGTATTTTTAGCATCAAATGCGATATTATATCAGCATCTTGATCACTTAAATCATTTAATGATGCTCGATGTGTTTTAGGAATGATCAGTGCATGTTTTGGTGCTACAGGATGAATATCATAAAATGCCATCATTTTATCATCTTCATAAATTTTACTTGATGGTATTTTACATTCTATTATTTTACAAAATATACAATTCATACATCCTCCTTTTTTTAGGAGATACGCAAAACATCCCCACTATCTTCTATATCTAAAGCTATTTAAAGCGAAAAAGTCAATTTTTACCATCTCCTCTTTTCTCACCTTATATTAGCCAAATAAAACAATCTTATTTTTTTGCATAAACTATTATATATATAATGCAAGTAAAAAATGATAAAAATATTCAAAACTAATATTTCTTGTTCTTTGTATTTTTTACCGTTTATTGCCATTCTTTACTATTTATATTGTTTTATGACTAGTTATTTCACCACTAAATTTACAAGTTTATCAACAATGGTAATAACTTTAACAATATCCTTATCCTCAATATATTTTTGAATATTATCCTCCGCCATTGCCAGCGACGATAATTCATCCTTTGTAAGACCTCTAGGAACTTTAACTTTGGCACGAATTTTTCCATTTACTTGAATTACCACCTCTACTTCATCTAACACGAGTGCTGCCTCATCCCATTCTGGATATGGCTGATTATGTACCGAACCATAATTCATGCACTTATGCCACAGCTCTTCTGTCATATGTGGTGCAAATGGTGCAAGCATTATCAGTAGCACATTATTGACAATAGTAATAAGCCCTTGATTCATATTTTGAGCTTTTTCCTTATATTTATAAATTTCATTTACCAATTCCATAATTGCTGCTATGGCAGTATTAAAATGAAAACGTGTACTGATATCTTCATGCACTTTTTTTAGCGTTTTATTAATCATATAATATAGATGTTTATCTGCATCAGAATTAATTCTTATAACCTCATTATCTTGATGCGTTTTCATCAGCCAATCGTTAAGTTCATCGACTAATCTCCACACCCTATTAATAAATCTAAATGAACCTTCTACTCCGTCATCAGACCATTCCAAATCCCTTTCAGGAGGTGCTGCAAATAATATAAATAACCTTGCGGTATCAGCACCATATTTTTTTATAATATCATCAGGGCTGACTACATTCCCCTTCGATTTAGACATTTTAGCACCATCTTTAAGAACCATGCCCTGCGTTAATAAATTATTAAATGGTTCAGATACTGGTGATAATTTTTGATCATACATAAATTTCGTATAAAATCTAGCATATAGTAAATGAAGTATCGCATGTTCGACTCCGCCTATATACTGATCGACACCCATCCAGTATTTCGATTTATCGGTAGAGAAAACTTGCTGTGAATTTTGAGGATCCGTATAGCGTAGGAAATACCATGAGGAGTCAACAAAGGTATCCATGGTATCCACTTCTCTACTCCCCATTTTACCACATTTAGGACATGGTGCATATTTAAAAGTATCACTGGTTGTCAAAGGCGATTCTCCCTCACCAGTAAATTTAACATCTGTTGGTAGTAACACTGGTAAGTCTTCATCAGGCACTGCCACCGCACCACAGCTTTCACAATTAATAATAGGAATAGGTGTTCCCCAATATCTTTGACGTGATATTAACCAGTCTCTAAGTCTAAAATTAACCGTTCTTTTACCAATATTTTTTTCTTCCATCCAATCAATAATTTTTTGGCTAGCCTCTACATTATTCATACCATCAAAAATAGATGAATTAATCATAATTCCTTCATCAGTAAAAGGTAATTCCATTTTATTATCCAAATCAGCAATATCTTCCTTGGTAAAATCTTTTGGATAAATAACTGGAATGATATCAATATCATATTTTTTAGCAAAGGCATAATCACGATCATCATGTGCTGGAACTGCCATAATAGCACCTGTTCCATAATCCATCATAACGTAGTTTGCAATATATATTGGCACTTCCTGATTATTGATAGGATTTAGGGCATATTTACCAATAAATAATCCCTTTTTTTCTGCATCCGCACTCATTCTATCTATTTCTTCAACAGTTGCTATTTCATCTCTAAAATCTTTAACAGCCTGTTCAAATTCTGTTCCTTTAACCATCTCATCAATCTGTGGATGATCTACAGACAAAGCCATAAAAGTAGCACCAAATAAAGTATCTGCTCTCGTTGTAAATACTGTAATTTTTTGTTCGCTATTTTGAACGCTAAATTCGATTTCTGCACCATAGCTCTTTCCAATCCAGTTTTTTTGCATTATCTTAACTTTTTCAGGCCAGCCATCTAATTGATCAATATCTTCAAGTAATCTCTGTGCATAATCGGTAATCTTTAAATACCACTGACTAAGATTTTTCTTTGTAACCTTTGCATCACAGCGTTCACATTTTCCATCGACAACCTGTTCATTGGCAAGAACGGTTTCACAACTTGGACACCAATTAACGGGTGATTGTTTTTTATAAGCAAGTCCCTCTTTAAAAAATTGTAAAAATAACCACTGTGTCCATTTATAATAGTCTTGTTTACAAGTTGCCACCTCACGAGACCAGTCATAACTAAGCCCCAATCTTTTGAGCTGTCTTTTCATTTCAGCGATATTATCCGTAGTCCATGGATCCGGATGAACCTGATGAGCTATCGCTGCATTTTCAGCGGGAAGTCCAAATGAATCCCAGCCAATAGGATGTAGTACATTATATCCATCCATCGATTTAAAACGAGCTATAACATCACCTATGGAATAATTACGTACATGTCCCATATGTAGTTTGCCAGATGGATATGGAAACATCTCCAAACAATAATACTTTGGTTTTGAATGATTTACTTCTACTTTAAAAGCTTCATCCATATCCCATTTTTTCTGCCATCTAGCTTCAATTTCTGAAAAATTATACTGCATATTGCCTCCTATATTTATATTTGTCCTTATTGTCGTTTTTCCCAAAGCCTTTCTAATCCATAAAACTCTCTTAATTTTTTTGACATAATATGAACAACTACATCACCAAAATCAATGAGTATCCAATCATCACCTTTTCCACCTTCAGTATGGTATAATTTCAAATTAGACAAATGCATTCCCTCTTTTACATTATCTGAAATCGCCTTAATATTTGTCGATGAACTACCAGTGGCAATAATAAAATAATCTGCCAATCCACTGATTTCATTAGCATCAAAAACTTTTATATCTTGACCTTTTTTATCCTCAATAGCTTTGACAATGATATCTACATATTCTTTCGAATTCATAACACCTTCCTTTTAACAGTTATTGTAATATTCTCTTATTTACCAATACAACTATTCCAAAGAACAACTGTATTTGGATGAATAAGCCGACCCCTCTCGATAATATAATGAAGCGTACGAGTTACAACTAAAGTCAATCCCTTATTTAAGTCCTTTAGAGCAATTTCTCTAATTTTATCCACATCTGGATAATCTCTTCCCATTTCTATGGCATCAGCAACATAGATTATTTTTTCTAAGTCCGACATATTTTCTCTGCCATAGGTATGATAGCATATGGCATTTAAAATATCTTCATCTGTTATATTATATTTTTCTTGAGCAATATCAGCTGCCACTGGACCATGCAATAAAAAAGGAGATTTTTCACATACCTCATCTATACACATATTATGATGATTAGCATATTGTAATAGTTCATCATCTATCATCAGCTTAGCATAATCATGCAATAAAGCTGCTACTATCGCTTTGTTGATATTTACTCCAAATTTTTCTGACATAATAGCAGCCATATCACGAACACCAATAATATGCTTTAACAATTTATTAGGCACTTGATGTTGTAAATCATCTAAAATTATATTGATTAATATATCATAACCTTTATTACCATTATTTTGATAATCCATATTTTCTCACACCTTATATAGTACATTTATAGTATATTAATTGAAATACTTTCACTGTCCTTATATAAACCCTTTTTATAAATATAATGCTCTACAGATTCAGGAAGCAAATACCGAATACTCATACCATTTTTTACTCGATTTCTTATATCGGTAGAAGAAATAGCCAGTGCTGAAACCGTGGTAAGTTGTATATCAGCATTATGTTGATGTATAATATGATTCACCTTAGTAACCAAATCCGTATCATCTACAGTCGGTCTAGTTGCTCCTATAAATTTACACAGAGATAATAGCTCCTCAAATGATCTCCACGTTTCTATATCAATAATCGCATCCGCCCCTGTAATAAAATACAAAGTATCATCATGACATATATTCTTCCTAAACTCTTTTATTGTATTAATGGTATAGGATACATCCATATTATCAATTTCAATTCTAGATACCTGAAAATACGGATTAGTCATAGTCGCCATGGCAGTCATTTCATATCTTGATAATTTATCTGCCATCTTTCGACTCTTTTTATGCGAAGGAGTACCAACTGGTACAAAATATACCATATCCAGATGAAACTGTGTCCTTATCTGTTCTGCCAACACTAGATGCCCGTAATGTATAGGATCAAATGACCCTCCCATAATACCAAGTCTACATCCATTTTCGCATCGCATAGACTGCTCCTTAATCATAATATTCAAATTCAATGCCTGAGACACTGACGGTATCTCCATCCTTTATACCCATCTGCCTTAATCTATCAAATACCTCATTATCCGCAAGATATTTTTGAAAATATCGAAGCGATTCATCATTTTCAATATTGGTAGAAAAAACAATTCGATCAGCAAGCTCTCCAGATACTACAAACAAATCCTCAGCTACCTTTTCAAATTCCCATGATAATGGTTCTATTTCTGGTTCTACAAATAATTCATCTTCTGTATAAAGAGGCTCTATTTCTATATTATCCAGCAACTCTACAACATATAACATCAATTCATTTAGACCTTTAGATGTGGCAGCTGATATTGGAAAAACCTTATAACCCATTTCTTCCATTTTAGAGGTAAATTTCGAAATATCAGGATTTTCTCCCAATAAGTCAATTTTATTAGCAGCTATGATCTGAGGCCTGCGAGATAATTTCTCACTATAGGTAAATAATTCATTATTTATTTTTTGTACATCCTCGGCTGGATCTCTGCCTTCAAGTGCTGATACATCCACCACGTGAATAAATAATCCTGTTCTTTCAATATGACGTAAAAAATCATGACCAAGACCGACTCCCATATTCGCCCCTTCTATCAGACCAGGTATATCTGCCATTACAAAACTTTTGCCTTCTACGGGATTTACCACCCCCAGATTTGGAGTTAATGTGGTGAAATGATAATTGGCAATTTTGGGATTCGCCCTTGTGACCCTTGATAAAATAGTTGATTTTCCTACATTAGGATAGCCAATAAGTCCTACGTCGGCTATCATTTTTAGTTCTAAAATAACTTCTCTTTCTACACCGCTTCTACCTTGTTCTGAAAAAGTAGGAGCTTGCCTAGTAGCAGAACGAAAATGCCAATTCCCTCGTCCACCTCGTCCACCTCTGGCAATAACAACTCTTTGCCCATGCTCTATCATATCGGCAATAATGCCTCCAGTAGTACTTTCTCTAATAAGAGTTCCTATGGGCACTTTTATTTCCAAATCTTCTCCATCTTTGCCAGAACTACGTTTTTTAGAGCCATTTTGACCCGACTTTGCAACATATTTCTTTTTATATCTAAAGTCCATTAATGTCCTAAGTCCACTGTCAGCAATAGCAATTACACTTCCACCTCGACCGCCATCTCCTCCATCTGGACCACCATCTGGAACATATATCTCTCGTCTAAAATGGACTGCACCATCTCCACCCTTACCAGATACTAACTGTATTTTTGCACAATCTACAAACATATTACACCTCTCATTCATATACCATTATATATATAATTTCAATAATTTTAAACAATAAATTTTATTATTCTTAACTCTTATTAACATAATATAAATTCTTTGACTAAATAACTAGAAAATATTAAAATATAGTAGTTGTTTTATCACTTAATAATATAAGGAAAAGAGGAAAATATGAAAAACAAATCTATTCTTATCGCTATTGTAATAATGGTAGCAACTGCCATTATTGGTAGTGTTTTTTTACATTCAATCGATAGTATATCAGCAAAAGAACGCCTACTGTCTATGATAAATACAGTTTCTCCGATACAGTCCATGCGGATAGATACCGAAGGAAGCATTTGGATAAATTTTCCGGATGAACTAAAAAAACTTATGGCAAATTCTCCTCTACAATATGATAAAATGAAAATCAATGGATTTACCGAATGTATTTACAATCCTCAAAATTTACAAATACTATCACAACAAAGCACCGATATATCTGGAATGAAAATGGACACTAGCATCTTTATTAATCACGATGAGATATTTATTAAATATCCATTATTAGGTGATGCACTATATGCTTCGATTGATGATATTAATAAAATAGCTCCCATGACATTTAATAAAGATTGGCTACCTAAAATTTACACTATTATATTTAATTCCTATAAAGAAATCTATACTTCATTAATTAACGAACTAGATGATACGCAAATTTATTATGGCGAAGATATGATATTTGAACAAAATGGATATTCTCAGACATTAAAAACCATCTATATCAATATAAACATCGAGGATTTCTTTAATAGCAGTATTGAATTTGCTTACAAATTATTAAACGATGAAGGCGCCATGGCATTACTAGATGAAATCATAGCCACCTATGCAGATGATGAAGATACAAAAACTCATATTATTAAAGAAAAGGAAAATATAATTAGCATATTAGAGGATTTAAAAGATGGTAACCTAAACAATAAAAAGTTAAATGAAGAATTTAAAGATGCTATGCAATCTATCAATGAAATATTTAAAGATAGCGAAATTCAAATAGTGCTAGGCATAAATAATATGAATGTTCCGTTATTTGTAGAAACTCAAATGGATATGAATTTTAATGACCAAATAACTAATAATACTATAAACATGACATATTCTATTCGACAAACAATTAGTAAAATGAATGCCATTAAAGAAATAAAGCCAAATTTTAAAACTGAAAAAACAATTGATATCATACAATTTATAAAATCATTATCAATGTAATCATCTATTATAAAAGCCCCTCTCACAGGGGCTTTTCATACTTTTGATTAATTTTATGATAATAATGTATTAATATAAGCAAATTCTTCTTCTAATGCTTTTTGATGGAATGAATCTTTCATCTCATTAAACATTGTTCTTCCCTTATCTTTATCTCCTTGCTTAATAGTTTCAATAATAAACAAGGCTCTAATCAGACCACCTATTCTATCTAAATCTTGACAACGAATAAACTCATCTCTATGTCCTTTTATAATGTCAAAGGCTTCTTCATCATTATTTAGTCTAAAATCAACATATGCTCTATCAACCCAATACGCTACTTTTTGAAGTCCAAATGACTTTTTAAACGGTGCATCCAATAATTCATTTTTTGCTTGTTCCCAATTTTCTTCCATACAATATGACGCATAAAGACCCATTTGAAGCATCATTTGAAAAGGTACTGCTTTTTGAAATTGTAATAGCGACATTAACTCTTGTCGATATAAAGGCGGGTTTTTCTGATAAGTCAATATAGGCTGTAAAGAATCAATGGCCATCATATATGCTCTCATCCATTTATTTTTCATATAAACATAAAATATGGCTGTTAAAATAATAAATATCAAAAGTATAATCTTAGCTATCGAATTTGGAATATTAAATTGTTTTTGTAAAATAGATATTACTATAGTAAACACTAATACCGCAGCCAAACCATAAAACTTTAACATCCCTGGATTAATAATGTTAAGCTCTTTTTTTTGTTTAACAGAATTATTATTTTGATCCGCTTCTTTATTCTTATTCATTCAAATTCCTTTCATATGTTAAAAATACATGAGGATGTCTATGTTCAATATTATCTCGCTTAGCATCTAAATTTACTAAGTTCCAACTGTTATCTATCACTGGAAAATAAGTGTCCGCATCCAAGCATTCTTCAAAAATATATGTTATATATAGTCGTTCAGCATATGGCATACACTGTTCATAAATAGATGCTCCACCAATAATGAAAATTTGCTTTTGTCCATCCTTATTCTGTGAAACGAGTTCTCGTGCTAACTTAATAGCATCTTCTACACTATGTGCTATATGAACATTTTCCGATTTACAATTTGTTCTAGTAATAACAATATTTTCACGATTTGGCAGTGCTCCATTTGGAAGTGAATAAAAGGTTTTAGACCCCATGATAACAACATGACCCAATGTCATCTTTTTAAAATATTTTAAATCCTCAGGCAAGTGAAAAAGTAAGTTATTATTTTTTCCAATTTCTCTATTTTTACACATTGCCACAATCATATTTATCATAAGCTCTCCTTTATAATGCTATGGGAATATTCTTTATCTGCTCATGAGGGTGATATCCCTCTAATTCAAAATCATCCACTCGAAAATCATAGAACGAGCGAATATGAGGATTTATTTTTAAAATAGGAGCTTCTCGACCCTCACGTAATATCATCTGTTTAATCATAGGGATATGCCTATCATATATATGGGCATCATTTATCATATGAATAAGTTCTCCCACTTCAAATCCAGATACTTGAGCCACCATATGTTGTAATAAAGCATACTGCACGAGATTAATATTATTAGCGGCTAAAACATCAGAACTGCGTTGTATCAATGTCATATTAAGTTTATTATCCGTAACATTCCACATCGTCATAAATGCACATGGATATAATGACATATCATATAGTTCATCATGATTATATAAATTAATAATCATTCGTCGAGACTGTGGATTATGTTTTAAATCAAATAGCAATCGATCGATTTGATCAAATTCACCCTCGGCATATTGATGTTTTTTGCCTACCTGATAACCATATGCCCTACCTATGGTTCCATCATTTCTTTTCCATGAATTCCAATACTTTACACCATATTTGCTTTCCAATAAATCCACATTCGATGACTTGTCTTGAAAAATCCAAAATAACTCTTTTAATGCAGTTTTCCAAAAAGTAGGACGAAGTGTAAAAATAGGAAATTCCTTTGATAAATCATAGTGATTAATAACACCATAAATCTTCTTTGTATGTGCTTCTTGACCATCTGGCCATCGAGTTCGCACCACTTGACCTTCCGTACTATAACCATGATCTAAAATATCTATACACATGGATTTAAATATATCATCCGCATAACTCATATTACCCTCCATAGACACTATTATATTCTATCTTATAGGACAAACACCACTTTCGCAACCATCATTACCAATATCAAATTGTGTTTCAATTTTTTCATATTTTTGAATTAACGATGGACTAAATAGTCGTTTATTAGTATCGAGTTTTTCAAATTGTTCCTTGGTAATAGATTCATATGGCAATAGTTCATAGAAATTATCATCTAACGATAAGAAAGACAACGCCATACAATCATCCCAATTCTCCCAGACCCATTGTTCCACATCTCCCCATTCATTATCACGTACGTGCACTGTTATAGAACAATTATGATCAACATAATGATCCATAAACATTTTATAATTTTCTAATTGTTCCAATGCAGAAATATCATATTTTGTCTTACCATCTGGTGCTTTTACTAAAAATTCTACCACTTTAGTGGTAGCTGTTTGTTCATCTTGTCCAATCTCTGGTTTCACTGGATATCCTAAATCTTCACAAACTTTAACCAGAGGGTCATGTGCATTAATACGAACACGTCTAATATAATATGGTGAATGCGAATAATGAACACCTGATGACACAGTCGGTAGTTGCGATAATGTTCCCTCTGGTTTAACCGTTGTTACTAATAGCGGGATATTAGATCCAATTTCAGTGGCATACATCTCCGCTTCATGACGAGCAGCATTACGCATTTTTCCAAGCAGTTTAGCCTGTTCTTCTCGATTCATCTTTGTTGCATTAACCATATCTTGCCAACCTGTAATTGAACAACCCAGCAACTTATCTCTTTGCTGTGTTTGGTTCCAAAGAGGAATCTCCAGTTCCACACAGGTCATTCTATAAGCGGCACGTGCAGATAATCTTTGAGCTTTTAAAAGAGCTGGCACATCAAGTTTTCCATCTTTTACAAATGCATACACATTAACAGTGGTTAAATTACAAAGACCTTTATTATCGAGTAATATTTCACCACATGGATTAACGCCGTTAAAATTTTCACGTCTTTTAGAACCAGCTACTTCATTAACCCAACCTGGCTCACCCGAATAACGCATTTTTTCAATTTGCCAATGAAGTTGCTCTCTCGTAGGTCGTTCACGATAATAAATCGAATTATTACTCATTTGTCGATGAATAATTTCTTTATCTACTTCCCATTTACCTTCCACTTGCTTATATAGTTTAGACTTAGCATCGATACACTCTTCATCATCAGCATCGATTAACACAATTTCAGCCGTTCTTCTAACACCACCCACAACAACATTCTCACCAATGATATTAGCAATATCTAAACAATCAATTGTTTTTAATTTAACTTTTTTATCATTATCTAATATACCACGTTTTTGAACAACTTTATTAATCTTTTCAAACATATTTTTAAGCGACTGATGTCCACTAGCTGTACCACCAAATGTTTTTAAAACCTCACCATGTGGTCTAACATGATCATAGTCTACCACAATAGTTTTAATATTTTTATATTCGCTAGAATAAATTAGTCTAAAGAAGAAATCCAGCGACTGCACCCAACCTTCTTTACTATCGCCAACAGTAATATGAACAGTTGTATTATAAACAAAATGCAAAGAAGTATTATCCTGACGATCATTAAAATCTACAGGAGAATAATCCTTATGTATTAATTCATAATCCGTACGAACTTTTGGCAATTTCTTTACATCATCCTTTAATATTCGAACACCCACACCAGATCCAATCATTAATAGATAAAATAAATCTCTATAAGCATCAAAATTATCAATAATTTCAAAGGCACAATTATAATTTGCCATAGGATAATTATAAGATACTTTTGTATTTCCCACCCAAAATGTCCTACCTGATAAAAACTGTCTTAGATGAAAGACATTATCAAATAATTCTTCCGCCTCGCTTTTAGTAGTAGCCACAAGACTACAATTATACTCAACAGCACGTCTAACGGTCTCCCACCAAAATTCACGTCTTTTCTGCTCGTGAAGGTAACGAGAATATGTTCTATAATACACAAATGAACCAAGTGGTCCCATAGGTGATTTCATATGCTTGTATTTACTGATAAATTCATCCGTTAACAATCTATCTTCTATTTTCCGTTCAATTCTTGTTTTATCATGTTCATTGCGATAAATAATATAAATCTTAGCCACGTCTTTACGAATACTCTCCATCAATTTATTTTCTACAATATCTTGGATTTCTTCTACCGTAACTACATCACTTTTTTTCTTTAAATCTTTTTTAATCTCATTTGCAATAGCTTCACTTAATGTGCAGTCCACTCCTTTATCGGTTTCTAGCATAGCCTTTTCAATAGCATTCACTATTTTATAGCCATCAAAATCCACTAGCCTACCATCTCTTTTTAATACTTTAATCATATACACCCCTTAATCTCGCCAAATATATCCTATTCATTTTAACTTTTTGTTTCCATTCCCATATGAAAACTTTATATTAGTGAGATTTTCTCCCACATCAAAGCGAATTAATATTCATTTCCCATTATTAGGATTTTCTCTATAGCCTTTTAACAGTTCATCATTTTCCATGATAAAAGGACTTGCTGTTGATTGTCCGTAAGCTGTATCATATTTTGCCATTAAATAATCATTTAATTCTACCCTATTATTAAATTTCAAAACTTGATATGGCTCTTCAAAGCTTATTTTTTCAATAAATAAAAGCTGTGATTCATCACTACTCGGCACTAAAATTCCCGTATGACCTACGAATATATTATTATCTAAATCACTATGAATCCATACAGTGATGATACTCGCTTTACTTTCTACAAAGCTGACTCCCTTTTCTTTCCAATACTCTTGTACCTTACTTAAATGCACCTTGATATCTTTTACCAAATCTGTACTGATATCTCCAAAAAAAGTATTAAATCGAGCGATATTATCTTCTGTGAAAAAGTCATTATCAGAATAGGAAATGGTATCATTATCCATAAAAAGCATTTTATTATCTTTCACATAATCCCCGTCAATTGTTATAATATTATTTGCTAGTAAAAATGTGGTCATGCGACAATTATTTCTATTGCCATTTATTTTTTCAAAACTGGAATTTGCTTTATCCCAATTTTCTATAATTTTTTCCACATCATATGTCGGTTGAAGATTTTCAGAAATGTTAAATCCTTTTTTAACTAGTCCAACATCGCCAACTGAGGTGTTATAATATGAAACAGCATTTAAAAATAATTCGACATTCTCTTTCTCTAATCCACTTGCAATTAGACTTTCCTTTACTTCATTTTTCGAGTCCTCATCCACCAAATTAGAATATAAAATACTAGCTATATAATCATCTGATTTTTTAGTCTCTTTGCTCTCTTCTGTAGTTACAGATTCTACTATTTTTTCTTCTGATGATGCTTCTTTATTATCGTTATCATTTGTAGCACATGATGATAATAACACCATCATAAGCATTAATACTAATAAATAATTTTTGTTCATATGTTTTCCTCCCTTGTATTGCGCTTCTTATGTCACCTACATATATTATATAAACCAATATAGTTTAACATATATTTTTTATAAGTCAATCATAGGTTGTTTGATTTTTTTTTACAGACTTTTACCACTGCATAATCAGCGTCTGATTTTTTATATACTCCATATCAAATGATAAAATAGGCGATTTATTTACCGTTGACCATTTTTTATAATATGATGTAAACACTTTATAATTCGTACCACTGCCAGTTAATATCTTATCTGCGCTATGCAAATGCTTATCGAAATAACAAGATACTTCGCCATGGTGTTCTTTAATAATTTTAATTACTTTTTTATCTCGTTGGAAGCCATACCCTCGCTCCGATATATTAAAGTAAACTTTATGTATTGTTTTAATCTGTTCAAATAAAGAATTAAATGCAGTTTCTGGATTTCCAACCAAAAATAATAAATCTACCCCCATATTTTTTAATCGTCGATAAAATACATTTAGGGCAGAAAAAAAGTAATCATTGCTATATGTGCCTATTTTAACTTGATCATCATTAATATGAAACACCAAAATTAAAGCTGCATTTTCTTCATATGACTCGTCCACAGCTTTTATCAATGCCGTATTATCCTCAAATCTCAAATCATTTATAATCCATACTATATTAGTTTTCATATTCTTCCTTTTGGTTTAAATATAAACTTTATTTGACAAATATATATTCACCAATTGTATCTTTTTTGCTATCGTCAAGAAATTCACTGCATCGACTCTCTAACCTCAATTAGATTTCCATCTAAATCATAAAACCGCATCACTTTTTGTCCTGAATCATGAGTCATCAGTTCCGTGACATAGGTAGTTTTAGGATATAGTTCGGCTAATTTTTTCGCAAATCTTTCCAAATTATTTTCTTCAAAATATAGTAGACTGGAATTATTTTCCTTAACAACTTTCATTCCTATACACTCTTGCCACACTTTTTTATCTTGTAATACTAAGCCTTCCATTAACATTAAATTACTATCAAAATCCCTTATCACTTCAAGACCAAATAAATCCTTATAAAATTTCTTTGACTCTTCAAGATCATCAACCACAACAAGAACATTTTTAAGCTTCATCATTCACCTGCCTTTTTATAATTATTTTTTTAGTTATAACTTCTTTTATAATAATGCAAACAAAAATTATAGCTATTAATATGCCAAACCAATCACCATATTTTGTATATAATGTTTTACTCTTTTTTATTGATATTTTTGCTTTTAATGCTGATGTTTCATTTACTTTACTATAAGCTTTTATTTTACCATTTGAATCAACAACTAAAATCGGTATCTTTTGCTATCATATTACTTAAGTCCAAATTGGTATTTAATATTTTTTTGCTAATTTCTTTATCTTCAACATATAATCCTTCATTAGATTGACCGCTTATATCATTGGCCATATCCGACACTACACCAACAATAAAAGTTGATTGAGGAGTATAATTATTAATATAGTAAAAACCAAAACCTAGATATAATATAACAATAAAAATATTAATATATAAAATTTTTGATACTTTCTCTTTAC